>Ga0157364_1008367_pt1 | contig 10724 bp, 7 predicted proteins | sample AttsexASBM2_FD_111476 | JGI IMG/M metagenome (GOLD analysis project Ga0157364, IMG submission 111476) | Fungus gardens microbial communities from leaf cutter ant in Ribeirão Preto, State of São Paulo, Brazil - Atta sexdens ASBM2 | ecosystem: Host-associated > Fungi > Mycelium > Unclassified ... | reverse complement strand
TGCGTGTGTGTGTGTGCGTGCGTGCGTGCGTGCGTGTGTATGTGTGTGTGTGTGTGTGTGTATGTGTGTGTATGTGTGTGTATATATATATATATATATTATATTATGTATTTCGATATATATCTAATCCATTTCAACAAATGTTTCACTTTATATGTGTTACTTACATTAATATATACTAAGCACGCGAGCAAGACGAGCTGTCTTTCGGAGGAAGCACTTCACTTTATATCTTAAATAATTGTATATCTTCATAAATTTAAATTTTAGCTAAATAATTTGATAACCTTACGGATACTCATAATATTATGTATTTCAATATCTATTTTGGTAAATATTTCACTTTATATACTTTATATATCATACCTCGCTCATGCATATATTAATTTTAACAAGATTTTAAACACTATTTCAATCAACGATCAGTGTTGTTATTATCACAATTCTCTCTTATTATCACCAATCAAATTCCACAGTAGTTTCAAAAGCTATTCATTATAATTAATTATGAATAGCGTATCAAGCGCAGGCACGAAAGACATGAAAAACTATGTATGACGGATCCGAGCGCACGCAACGGCAATAACAAACGTACGATAATAACGGTGTTCGCAGTACAAATGCAATGCTTTCGCATTCCATTAGCACGCCGCGGCATACTCGGTAAAGTGTAAAATGAAAGACACTCTCCGCTATTTTGGTATCAGCCACGTAAAGAAGCCGCGACGAAGCGCACGTCGTTCTCACTTGAACATCTTCGTACGCAACGGAATAAATTTATTCCAACACGTATAGACGTGAGGCGTTTACGCCTTGCCGTCTCTTTGTGTCGCGAGAATGAGCCGCGAGATTCGCGGAGAAGAGACGGACGTCGTTTTCGCGACCAAGCGGAGCCGCTAACCCGAGACCGACATGAAGAGCAAACGATCCGCAGCTGTGTATTCAGTTGCCACTCTTCGCCGTAAACCCGAAACGCCGAACTGTCGAGGATGCTTCTATTTCGGAGATTCAGTAGATCTATTGCTGTGGAAAACGCTAATGCTGTTGCTATGCACCTGTTACCGCACGAACTAAAATTATCGACTGCTCTGTGAGCATGCTTTGTTTCTTCCTTAGAACGAGATGCAGTGATTGATTGTGATAAATGGAATCATTCAGTATCAAAAGATGATGCTCTTTCCCTCGACGTGAATATGTACAAAGCATCGCTTTTAACTCCACAATATTCAAATACATAAATAGAAGTAAATGTCAATTCATCGATAATGAAGTACAAAGTATTATGCGAAAGTTGCAAATATCCTTCTAAATATTTTATAATTTTTTAAATAATAATAACTAATATATTCTAAATTTTTAATTTTTATCTTTTTCAGCTTCGATGTCACATTTATCAAGACAAATTTCATCCAAGATTATCTCTTAGAGACGTCGCAAGATATCTTTAGACTAATGGTCATAAATATCGCGTGTATAATGATTTTGTTGCTTAGAACAGCAACATATAACAAAATGTAACGATTAAGTGTGTTTCATTTGGCAGATCTCCAACTAACAGTGTGTTCGTTTACCTCGACCGATTCTACTGTCTCAAAAGAGGCAAATTGATTGTGCCTTAATTACTTAATTAATGTTCTAAAGTATATTTATAGAATAGAAAATAATAATAATATGTATCTATATATATTATTTTCCCGACGTCTCGTAGATTACGGAAACATTGCCAAGGCAAACATGACGGCCTTCCGTTGAAACGGAACAAGATTTTATTGAGAAACAGATACTGAAAATTTTTGGTTCCGGATAGCGCATTTTCTGCGGTCATGCGAGCTCAACTTTGTAAATAAAAGCGTACGAGTATTATGCAAATGCAAAAATAGCATCATTATTCTCTTCAACCGCGTACACCATGATATTCTCTTTTATCCCGAAGCGATAAATATTTCTGCGAGCACCGGGGTCGGTGTGACAAAAGCACAGACTTGTTATTCCTGCAAAAATGGTACGGTAGGTATGTATGTGTGAAAATGCAGGCGAAATTAAAAAATGAAAGATCGTGTCGGTCGTCTGCTCGATCTTTTCATATTTCTGCATGCCATCTAGATCCATGGACATATCCTAGATCAGCAAAAAATAGTAGGTATAAATTCGAACGTTTTCATCGAACATTTTTCGACAATATTTTTCCACTCTGGAAAACTATTTCCTGATTTGATTTACGAAAAGGATGGAAAAACTATGAGTGCAAAACCGACAAAGTACAATTAAAATCAGCATGTACATTGTCTATGGAGATAATCGTTCGAACTATATTTTACGCGAAATTAAAGCTGATGCAAATATGTTCGCATTTTTCGAATTTTACAATCAATTGTCGATAGCCGATTAATGAAAAACCACAGACCAACATACAATTTTTCACGTCGTGAATTGCTAAATTGGTTCATATCCAGGTAATATCGGTCTTGCGCGAATATCTCTCTCATGAAAAATATTATTCACTGATATTACATTCTTTATTCTAGCAGTTTAATGTAAATCTTGCGATATGCGTGTATGCGCACGCAATACTGCCGACTAATGGATGAGCTATGCCACTGATGTAAATCGCAGTATAAATCTCGTTTCTCTTCGCTTCGATGGAAACACGATATTTAAAATTAACGTTTCGACAATCTCGAAAGGGAGATACTCTCTCGGTACGCGATAAACTAAAAGCTGCGGAAGAGAGGAAACGCGACTCTGGATTTAAGCGATCACAATTCCATATTTTGCGCGAAACACAGACGAGGATGTAAATTAAAAATCTCGCGATCGATTAAAGCTTGATACTAATAAAATATACACTATTTAATGTAAAATATCGACTAACAAGACATATCGTCGAAAATAAATGATCAAAAATAAACGAGGTTTGTCGGAAGCTGTATTCCATGAGGCAAATAATAAACCTCCGGATACGACGAGATAATTAATTATTTTCTACTTTTGGCATATCAATAAGATATTATAGCATCGATATTACGCAAAAATATTTTGCTACTCCAGTTAGAATTATTGCTGTTTTTTTATATTTAGTATAAAATTATGTAATATTTATAGTACAGTATTTTTTAACAATATATACAAGAAACTTTAGGTCTCATAATCAAATATAAATCACTACTAAATATGAATCACAGTCATCTAATTAAACGTTACAGAGAAACTTTCTTGATAAATTTGATAAATAATTTAGATATAAATTCTGTCTCTGTTATCTATATTGATTAGATACAAAATATATCTAATATCGCAATGTTTTCTAGTTATTTATCTGTTTTAGTTAATTTTTCACTATAATTGAAAGATTTTTTTTCAGTGATCGAGCGTATATAATTTAGAGATATACAGAGATGTGTGTGAGAAGCTGGGGTCGATTGTGACAAGATGCCACTGTAACACTCGAGCTCCTTGATTATCTTATATCCCGATCGAGAGAGGAGATGAGATTACTCTCTGCAACAGAACAATGTAAATCTCTCTCACAAAATATCCAAACTCCAATCCTGCGGGTTTTGAAAGAAGATACTTTTGTAGCAATCTCTCTAGGAAAGTTTATTATGTTTGTTATATGTTTGCTTTTTGCTGTGAAAAGCTAATTTCCCTATTTCATTGAGTTCTACCTATTTCATTGCGTTAACCGGAATCCGTTGCAATTGAAACAGAACGGCTATCGTTGCTGCATTATATCGCGTCGTTTGACCGCGTAATACTGAAATTGTTACAACGGTACAATAAGGGGCTGAACCGGTTTTAGCTTGTGTCAGCTACGTATTTACTCTCTATTCTCTATTAGATAGAAAGCGTTTGCGCAATACCTCGCGAAATGCTCAAACCAGCTAAGTGAATCAAAATACGATAGTAAGTTATATAGTAGCAACTATAGGTTAATATTCAAATATCTTTATGTATGATAATGTTTCAGATTAAACGCAATCTACATCAATTATTCGTTTGAAGTTTCTATAAATCATCTTTTTATACACGTTGCTACACGGAAAGAACGATTTTGTTAAAACATCTAAAAATGTAGCTTAAATACAGAAAAAATATATTAAAAGTATAAAACACTAAAAATAATTTTGTTAAATCATCAAAATAATGACATAAAAATCTCAAATATGATGATTTTAACATTTAGCAATCAGTTTGAGTAATTATTTTGATAGTATACAATGAAATTATTCTTAAATCTGTATCTAGTTAAATTAGATGTTTTAGCGTTTGTATAAAAATACGAAATTTAAAAGTATTGAGTAGATAATTGATGTAGATTATTATGTTTAATCTTAAATATTATTGTATATAAAGGTATTTACAAAATTATTTTCGAAATGAAATTGCTTTTAGATCTAAATTTATGCTTTTGGATCTAAATTTTTAGATATTTCAATTCTTTCCATGTGAAATTCGAGAGCTGATGGTATATTTTTTATATGTATTAGAATATATAAGAATAAATATATTGATATATAAGAATAAAGAGAAAATCCGCAATTTATTAAGAAATTAGGTTTCCTTCTTCATCCGTTTTTTATAATCTTTGTAAAGTTATTAAAATAACAATACTTCATCTAATTAAATACGTTCTTTCTTTATATGAAATGTGTGCAATTTATCATCGACGGTGATTTCGCACAAGTATTAATTTTCTGTTACAAAAAAGCAAATTACTTGAAACGCCATCACGTTCTTCTATTCTACTGCTATTAACTTCCAATTATATACCGAGGGTCACTCGCTCTCTGCAACGCACAGCACTCGCTCGCTCATCTCGAAACGCTTCCGAGGGAAGCGTAATTCGATTCCGTATCCTAAATTTACAAGCAAATGCACATGTCCCTGCTGACGCCGCAGGTCAGCATCCCGCTTCGATCGTCGGTTCGTGCAGCACGTCGTCATCGTCGTCGTCGTCGATCGGTCGTCCGTGTTTTTCCCACTCGTATGTCGTATCCGTCAACGAGAGACCTAATTTTCGAGTCGTAACTGGAATGGATTCGTCCGTCGGGGCTGGTTTTATGAACGAGTGTAACGGAAGGGAAACTGTCGAAGGAGCGAATGAGAAATATTCTGGTTCGCGAGTAAGTTAGCGAGAGACTTAGAACGCGCGTGTGTTCCACACAAGACGTTAACTTTTCTGCGAGTTGCTGCGTTTTCCACATCGTCGTAACTTATCCCGAATAGGATTCCGTCGGGACGTACATCGACGTTTCAGAATACGACATTCCGGAATTTTTCGTTTTATACATCGGAATGTTTTCGTAACGGAGAAAAAGTACGAGAGAGAAAGAGAGAGTTTCGCTCCATGGATCGCTTGGACGCCGATTATTTCGAACTTGGTCCGTGAATCTGGGAATTGTCGTTTCTGAGTTCCAATGACATTGTTGTTTCAAATAACGGATTCGAGACGAAGTTGGATCGAAGCGAACATCGAGGAATTTGAAGAACGCGAAAGAGAATTAATTCAACACTTTATAGGCGGTCGTCGTATGCACGGCGTGACGGTATCAAATTTTTCTCATAAAGTTATGTCAAATTATATAATAATATCGAAATTTTTCTATATTCTCTTTATTAAAGTGATTATATCATTATTTGTGATCACATAAACATGAATTGCAAAAGTTAAAGATTGGAGATGTGGAAAGCTGAAGATCCAAATTTAATGTTAAGGAGAGTATTTAGATGTTTATGTATTTTTTCCATGTAGATTTTTTTATTAAATGTGAACTAAAATAGTTTATGTTTATGTACATTTATTTATATTTATGCTAAATTGAAATTATTTCAAAACATTATAATATTCGTAAAAATCGCTCGTGCATTTTTCAAAACTTTATTCTTACAAAAATCCGTAGCTGCAATTTGCCGGAAGTTTTCCCGAAGTATATATTTGAATTCCGGTTTTTTATAAATAATTATAAATCATTAACTGTATCAGTAACACCACTGCGCGCTTTATTACGGCAGGAACGCTTGTGTATTATATACGATATATTAATATGCGAGAGTATGAAATGGCTCGTTCGTTTCGGAAAAATGGAAACTGAAAATAGAAATAATAATAGTTCCTTACTTTCGTAAAATTAACATTTTATTTAATGAGAAAATCTGAAAAATCTACTGCATTTGTAAATCTACTGCATATTAAACAAGTACATTTTTAAGATACACATAAAAATATGTATATTGTTAATTACTTATTATTACTACCGATATAAAGTATTATTAATTATTTTTATCTGATATTATTATTATTGTTATCGTTATCATGTACACTTTCCTCGAAATACCTAACACTTTGCCGGGACCAAAATATGCAGAAATATAAATAAAAGTAAATTACGTTAATGTTTATTTTGAGGTTGGAATATTATTATCTTGATGAGAATTATTATTATTGCATACCTTCACACGACGGTAAATGTGCTACAAAGCTTTTGTAGTATTGTATGATAATACAATAGTCAGAAATTGTTCACGACCAGCTTGGCATTCTCATTAATATGCGAGCGAAGCAATAATGTGATCGCAGTTAATGTATTTAGTGAAAATAACTCGTTGTGAATACTATGATTAACATAATATATTGAAACAAAAGAAATTCTACACTAGACTTCTCTCTCTCTCTCTCTCATAACATAATGCTACTGAAATGATAACATCTATTATGAGTATTATTAATTATCGTAATGTAATAATATCAGTTGTCATTATTATTATTATGATTATTATTATTAAATAAATTTATATTAGTTTTATCAGTTTTTATCAATAACAAAAATATTCTTCGCGTATACTAAATACAGAGTGTTCTACAACTATTGTACAACCCTGTATTCTAATAATTTAATTTAAATCGCACAATTAAAATCTTAATAGAAAAATATCCAGGTCACCAATAGTTTTATTATAAACGATCAAAGCGGAAAAATATAGAGATTTTTTTTTATACTTTTTATAAAATTCGATATTCAATTTTTAGTAATTTTGTCTATTAATTTCTTTATATAATACAACAAAAATAAATGATTACCACTAGATAGATATTAAAATGATTACATAATATCTGATCAAGCAATGCGTCTATGAAAAATTAGTTCTTCTGTACTATTCTTATGTTATTATTAATTACACATGCGTGTATACACAACTATGAAACTTTTATGCGTATTTAATATAATTTTCATAGACTTATTACTTGAAATCAAAATATAATTCGTCAATCACTAATACAATGCGTGGCAGCGGAGTTGTTGTAACGTTATTCTGTAAAGTACAAAAACTCGAATTAAAGCAACGAAAAAATATTTCATAAAGTTACTATTGCACATATAATACAAATGATCTATTTGTGCAATATACAAGAGATAATAAATAAAATAATAAATAATAATTTACTTATCCATACATAGTTGCTCCGTCGTCACCATTGCACTCACTCGCGAAAATACAATTACGATCGTATGGTGTACTTTTTATCACTTCAATGAGCGATCCATCTCGTAAAAGATTTATTAGGCCCGACAATTACATCAACGTTAACTTTAAGCAAGGGTTAAAAATCTCTTCTTCTCTGTATCTTTCTCACTTGATTTTAAAAAGAGAAAAAAAGAAAGAATTTTAAGCCTTGCTTAAAGTCAAAGTAATGGTGGTGCAATTGCGCCTGAATACTTTCCGTTCTCAATCCGAAAATGACAGATAATGTTACGTCGATAAACGGCTCGTCATCTCGCACGCTTACGAGTCATTGATCGCAAAGGTAATGCGGACTAATAGTTGCTCGTTCATAGGAAATGATTACTATACATCACAGCGATTTGTCGTGATCGTATTCCGAAAGGTAATGCGACGACACACGTTACAGCACGCGCCACTTGCTCGTTCGAGTGTCGGTGTCGGATTGATAGCGCAATCTTGTGTACGCAACAGCGCCAGCAACGTCACGCATTTGATGAATGTTATGAAATATTTAACGCTTTTTAGAATATTCATAGAATTTAGAATATTCATATTCACCTTGTTTCTGACAATGAGATAGTTTAGGTATGCGATACTATTACACCCATTCTCGCGTAACACATCTATTGTTTAATTGAAATATACAGTTCACATTCAATTTAATCGAAAAGTTATTCATATTATAAAGCAATACTAAGCTGTTATTAATTTCTTGTTTTACAACTTGTATGATTTTAATTAATTATTAGAATTTTGTAATAAATTTAAACATTTTGTAAATTAAGAACATGAAATATAAAATTGAACTGTCGTGTAAAGAATAATTTACTTATTCTGTCTTTCGAAATGTTAAAGTTTGAAAAAATAACAATAAATTAGCTTAAATTTTTTTCATTCGAAATATAAATTTATCGTTAAATATACTAATTATTTTCAAATCTAATATAATTAATCAAATAATTAATCATAAATTTTTTATGAAACAAAGGATTAACAATTTTCCGATCGAATACCGGATATCCGATATTACATTCTGTCTGGATATCCAATATTCGGTATCTGATAATGTTACGATCCGGTACATCTCTAATTTTTTTTACATAAAATTTCCTATTAATAATCAAATCATGTTTGTCAAATCAAATAATTATAATGCACATAAGAAATCAATTGAGCGATAAAAATCGATATTAGCTTAGCTATAAAAAAATCGATAATATATAGATAATAAATCAACATACATATGAATTATAATAGACGTATTTACATATTAGTATTATTTACTCTAATTATTATAATATGTAGCATGCGCTATTCAAATATTGCACGGAGACTGTGAAACCTTCATATATCTGTGAATTCAATTTAAATAGACAGTAATAATAAGTGTATGATTAATATTTACAAATAATAATAATTTAAATTTATTGTTAATAATATAATTGCTATTTAAGAGGCTTCAGTTCTAATTTCGGTATGTAAAAAGATTACAATATATATATGTAGCATTGATGATAATCGAAAATAACGATCCAAGAAAAAACTAATACAATATGCAATACTATTCGCGCATAACTTCGCAATTAAGATTAATTTCAAATCGACTACTCGATACAAATCGACTGATCTAATACAAATTCGCATTCACGCATCTATCAGATTGGACCTAGCGCGAGAGAGAGTATGGTTTATGCCAATCAACGTTTTCATCCGTTGTCAATTGTCATATCTTGATCCAGCAGAATTCTGGACAATGGAAGCTCGAGGTCCTGACAGCGCGATTACACTTGACGATAATTAGCAAATTTATTCGCTCGCCGAGAAATGGCTGCTGCGCTAAATCCACAGCTGTGCGCACTAGACTACAAATTGATAAATTAATAAAAGCCAGGATGCTCGAAATTAAACCATCCATGACACAACATATCAGAAGCGTTGTAATGCGTCATCATACGAATGATATAATCAATTCATTTGTTATTCGCTTAAGCAAAAATAAAAAATTATATATAATTAAGAAGATTAATGTAAAACCGTTAAAATATAATATAAATGTTTCAATCACTTTAAATGATTAAATTTGTTGATAATTTGCAGCTACAAATAAAAAACTGTATGCCTTAAGGTATCACCGGCTTATCTATGGATTCTGTTAACAAGATGCTCATTAATTCGAGAGAAGATTAGAGTAACGATAACATGTTATCAATGCACTCGATGCGACATGCATGCACCGTCGACGATTATGCACGATCAGTCCTTTGAACACAACAGGTGGTTCTGAGAACAGCGATTGATCGAAGGAACTAGTAATTAATGTAACGTATATAACTCCCTTTATCTCGAACACCTGAGAAATAAATCAGATATATCGTCATTCTGTCGCGTACGCATGAATATACCTGAATCTGAAACCTATTATCTTATCTCTCTCTCTCTCTCTCTCTCTCTCTCTCTCTCTCTCCCTCCCCCCTCCTTCTCCTTTCTGTCTCTCTCCATCGTATGTAAAATTTCTAATTTTCTACAAATAAAGATATTTTTAATCATACAGATAAATTAAAAAATTACCTACGTTTCCAAATAAAATGATTTCATAAGATTGCTCTTCTAAATTTCAAAAATTTTTTACGTTAAAAATGAATTTTTTTTCTATTTTAATATCCAGGCCGATATGAGAGAATAAAACACGTCATTCATATGGACGTGAATATTGGAACGTTCTATTAATTGGATTTTGAAAACGAATGAAAAAAAATCTCCCGTTATTTCAAAACGATAAGCTAACATGAAAACTATGAAAACATTATTAATAGTAATAATAAACGTATCGACACATCATACACATGTCAATTAATATTTTACATCTAGGTTTTATAAATTCTGAATTATAATTCAAAATATTTATATTATAGGTATTTATAAATTATAGAGATTAATAAATAAAATGACACTGAACTATTGTCCGATACTCTCGATTCTCGATCACTTTTCTCCAACTTAAGGGATCTAAGAGAATATGTTATATACGAAACATGATAAATAACAACATTTAATATTATATGAGATTAATATTGTCTTGACTAAGAAGCTTATATTTATAACTGAAAATAATAGACGGTTTTATAATACAATGTAAGAATATAGCAAATAGGAGGAATTAGGTAAGCAATACCGAGAATTTAATATGATAAGATAAGAAATAATTAAAAATTATAATTCAT
>Ga0157364_1008366_pt1 | contig 10724 bp, 12 predicted proteins | sample AttsexASBM2_FD_111476 | JGI IMG/M metagenome (GOLD analysis project Ga0157364, IMG submission 111476) | Fungus gardens microbial communities from leaf cutter ant in Ribeirão Preto, State of São Paulo, Brazil - Atta sexdens ASBM2 | ecosystem: Host-associated > Fungi > Mycelium > Unclassified ... | reverse complement strand
TTTGACTCAAATAAAGCGAAATAACCGCGGACTTTTGGTGGAATTAAGTCCATTATAAAGTACCAAACTACTGACGGAGTTTTGGACACAAATAAGACCAAATATCCATGGGGATTTGATGTCGTATTGAAGTTAAACATGTTTCAGAGTTTGGGATATGACAAGAAGTGAAGATGACAAGGTGTCCAGAGGAATGTGGAAAATAGTGGAGGCCAGTTCAGGGAAGTTGGGATGGAAAAAACAGAAGGAGGAAGAAGTGAAAGAGGAAGCAGGAAGAAAATGAGAGGAAAAGGAAAAAGAAAGAAAGAAGAGAAAAGGAAAGATAGTGGAAGTAAAGAAAATAGCAAAGGAGTGTGAAATATGGGATGATGAAGAAGAGACGGCAAGATCAGAAGCAGAAGCAAAAAAGTTGGTGCCAGAAAAATATCATCAGTAGATTAAGGTGTTTGGGAAGAAACAGTCAGAAAGGATGCTAACGAGGAAGGTGTGGGATCACACAATAGATGTTAAGGAGGGGTTTGTTCCGAGAAAGGGAAAGGTGTATCCGTTATCGAGGGAAGAGAGGAAAGAAGTGAGGGAGTTTATCAAGGAGCAGTTAAGAAAAGGATATATCCGACTGTCGAAGTCACCACAGATGGCACCGGTGTTCTTTGTAAGGAAAAAGGATGGAAAAAAGAGAATGGTCCAGGATTATAGATACTTAAAATGAATGGACCGTTAAAAACAACTATTCCCTGCCATTGATATCAGACATGTTGGAAAATATCGGTACAAAAAAGGTGTTTACGAAGATGGATTTGAGGTAGGGTTACAATAATGTGAGGATTAAGGAGGGAGATGAATGGAAAGTGGCATTTACAACACCAGAGGAGTCCTTCGAACCTACGGTAATGTTTTTCAGGTTGATGAACTCTCCAGCAACATTTCAGGCTATGATGAATGAATTGTTGAGAGATTTAATTAACACTGGAAAAGTAGCGGCATTCATAGATGATGTAATAATTGGAACAGAGACAGAAAAAGGACATGAGGAGCTGGTAGTAGAAGTAATTAAAAGGTTGGAGGAGAATAATCTATACGTAAAACCGGAAAAATGTAGATGGAAGATCAGAGAAGTAGAGTTTTTAGGAGTGGTTATAGGACTGGAGGGGATTAAGATGGAAAAGGAAAAGGTGAAGAGAGTGTTGGAGTGGCTGACACCAAAGTGTGTCAAAGATATGCAGAAGTTCTTAGGATTGGCTAATTATTACTGCCAATTCATCAAGGGTTTTGCATCGATAGCTAGGCCACTACATGATATGGTGAAGAAGGATAAGAAGTGGGAATGGACAGAGAAGCAAGAGAAAGCGTTTGAAGAATTGAAGAGGAGATTTACAGAAGAACCGGTGCTAGTAGTACTAGACCTAGATAAGAAAATGTGAATGGAGGTAAATGCATCTGATTATACGATAGGAGAGTATTGTTAATGGAGTGTGAGGATAATCTATGGAGACCGGTGGCATTCCTTTCCAAATCATTGAATGAGACGGAAAGGAATTATGAAATTCACGATAAGGAGATGTTAGTGATTATTAGAGAGTTAGAGGTTTGGAGACATCTGTTAGAAGGAGCACAAACTAAATTCGAGATCTGGACAGATCATAAAAATTTGGAGTACTTTATGAAAGTACAGAAGTTGAATAGAAGACAAGCTAGATGGGCATTGTATTTGTCTTGATTTGACTTTACCCTGAAACATGTACCAGGAACAAAGATGGGAAAAGCAGACGGACTTAGTAGAAGATCAGACTGGAAAATAGGTGTAGAAAGAGACAATGAGGATCAAGTATTTATTAAAGACAATTGGATCCGTAATTTACAGGAAGTAATAATAAAAGGACCAGAAGTAGAATTATTAGAAAAAATAAAAAAAGCTAAGAGTAAGGATGAGGACATAGTTAGAGTAGTAGAAGAGATAAAGAGGACAAAGGTGAAGGAACTATAAGGGAATGAATGGAAGATAGAAGAGGAACTGGTGTTGAAGGAAGGAAAGTTATACGTACCAAAGGATGAGGAGTTAAGAGCAGAGGTGATATGGCTACATCATGATGTACCGGCAGCAGGACATGGAGAAAGATGGAAGACAGTAGAGTTGGTGACAAGGAATTATTGGTGGCCAGAAGTTATGATGGATATAGAAAGATATGTGGAGGAATGTGATTTATGCCAGAAAATGAAAAATAGAACAGAAGAGCTGGTGGGTAAATTAAAGTTAAGCGAGGTGCCAGAAAAGCCATAGACACATCTAACGGTAGACTTCATTACAAAGCTACCAGTAGTAGCAGGAAAGAACACGATCATGGTGGTATGTGACAGGTTGTCCAAAATGACGCATTCTGTGGCAATAATGGAAGGAACATCAGCAGAGAGATTGGTAAGGTTGTTCAGGAACAACATGTGAAAGTTACATGGGTTGCCAGAGAGTGTAGTATCAGACAGGGGACCTTAGTTTGCGGTGGAATTGACGAAGGAGCTGAACTGGATATTAGGGATAAAGATAAAGTTGTTGACGGTATTCCATCCACAGATGGATGGGCAAACAGAACATATGAATCAGGAGTTGGAGCAGTACTTGAGGTTTTTCATAGAACACAGGCAAAAAGATTGGCTGGAGTGGTTGGCATTAGCTGAGTTTGCAGTGAATAATAAAACTCACACTGCAACTAAGGTATTGCCATTTATGGTAAACTATAACAGAGAATTGAGGATGGAAGGGGATATAAGGAAAAAGAGGAAGGTAGAAAGTGCGACAGAATTTGTGGAAAAAATGAAAAAGGTACATGAAGAAGCAGGGGCAGTATTAAAGAAGATACAGGAAGAGATAAAGCGATATGTGGATAGAAATAAAAGAGAGACAGAAGAATGGAAGAAAAGTGACAGAGTAATGCTAAGTACTAAGGACTTAGTATTCAAAGAAAGACCAGTACAAAAGTTGATCGAAAGATATGTGAGACCATATGAAATAGAAGAGGTAGTATCATCAAATGCAGTGAAATTGTGATTATCATCTTCTATGAGAATTCATCTAGTAGTCAATGTGAACCAGATAGTTTGGTATAAGGAACAGATGAAGAAACAGAAGAAGGAGGAAGGAAAACCAGTGAAAGTGGAAGGAGTCGAGAAATAGGAGGTAGAAAAAATTTTGAATAAAAAGAAAATGAGGGGAGTGGAGAAGTATTTGGTCCGATGGAAGGGGTTTACAGCAGAAGGAGATGTCTGGAAAAGAAAGGAGGACTTGAAGAATGCAGTGGAAGCCTTAGGAGAATTTGAGTGGAGAATGAATATAGAAGTAAGAAGACAAGAGAAAATAAATATAGCAGAGGAGAGAGATTTTAGAAGGGAAGAATTACCAGGGAAGTTTACAGCAAAGATGTTGTATGGGTAGGACAATGGAAAATTTGAGGAAGAATATCTGAGGAAGTTAGAAAGGAATTGGAGAAGATAGAAGACAGTTTCTCTAGAGGAGAAACCTTAAGAGGGGGTAATGTTAAGTTCATGAATAGTGGACTTAGTTTCTTTCTATTTCATTTTTATTTTTATTTTTATTTCATTTTATTTTCTTATTTTTCTATTTTTAGAACATAGGGTTAGAGTTAGATCATGAAACACAGAGAATGAAGTAAAAAGGTCTAGAACAAATGATGTTATATAACATGAATACCACATGTTGACCTCATATACTACACATGGTTGTTTAGAGTAGGGTGCACAGTAGTGAGTACAGACCATCAGTAGTAGTATATAAGGTAGACTAGTTTGTAAAGGGGTCTCTATCAAGTTCTCTTGTGTTACTCAATACAAAAGCTAGTGTCTAACCCTAAGGACCTTAGTTCATAACAGTTGATGTAGATATAGGTCAAGAATTTACATTATCTCTAATTCTATCTACTCTTTATATTTCTTTTATTTTTTCATATTTTTGAAAAAAAGAGTTAAAAACTTAAAAATCCCCATTTCATTTCTTAAGAAAAATCTTTTGAAAAAACAAATTCACATCTTTTTTGTAGTTATAATATTATCTCTGTCTTACTTAAATAGTTTGGACTTATTATCAAACATGGAAAAACTGAAGTTTTTCACTTTTTTAGATCACATAGTCTCTTTGACTTTCTTTCTTTGGATTTTAGCCATATTAGAAGTCTTATTCTTTGACCTAAAGATTCATGGAGATATCTCATGTTTATTTTTGATAGAAAGCTTTTATTTCATCAATATGTCAAATTCTATTCCAATAAAGCTCTATTATCTGCTAAGTGTATGAAAATGCTTGGAAACTTCATACATGAACTTCTTCCCTATTAGAAATATCTTCTCTATAAAATGTGTATTCTATCTATAGCTCTTTATAGCTTTTCTTTATAGTATTACAACAAAGCACCTCTTTTGTTTCTGCTTAATAAGCTTAGAAAATTGCAATGTTGAGCCATTTTAGATGTTTTCTATATTCCTTCTACTATAAAAATTCAAGCTATTGTTAGTTTGATTTCTATCTATTTACATCTTCAAAAACTGAGTAGAAAACTTTAATTAAGGACTTTCTCACTCTTTTCTAATCATATTATCAAGTTTCTCCTTGAAAAGAAATATACTGAAATTTTCCTTTTTTATTTGCTCTTTTTAGAAAACCAACATTTGTCTTAATGGAATTTTTCATCTTTTAACTCTTTAAATATCAAAATTTTCCTTGGGTCTAGATTAATTGACATTTTTCCAGTTGTTTCTTATTCTATAAAGTTAATTGCTATAATAAAGAGAGCAAGACTGCCCATCTCTGTAAACTTGATAATCTCATGCTCAATGCTTTTTCTGATCCCCATACTGTCATTGTTGTCTCTGATGATAGTATTAGAAACAATGTTGCTACATCTATTGCTTACATTCATTCCTTCTCTAGTCTTACCAAAAAGATGCTTTATTATACCATCAATATCACCATAATAGAAGTAGAATTATTCATAATCAGACATAGGATTAATTAGATGGTTCTAATTTCTAATTTCTCTTACATCATTGTCATCACTAACACTTGATATATGGTGTAAAATTCTACCATCTATTTCTATCAACTTTAATTAATTGTTATTTCAAAAGACCTCAGATTATTTTTTAAGAAACATTCATCCAATACTATTGAATTTTGGAATTGTCCTAGTAATGAAGAATGGCCTCTTCACACATTTGTGGATAAAAATATGAAGAAATTCAATCTTATTCCACTATTTCCTTATAAAACTTTGTGGAACTTCAACAAAAAGAAAAAAGTGATAGTATTATCAGACAATGGCATATGGATTTTCAAGTATTAGATCTTAAAGAAAAACAGTTTCTCAATCTATTAGATGATGATCTAACAGATACTAAACCTTTATATACTGAAGGGAACCATAGATTAGATATTTCAGTCACTCCAATTTGTTATATGCTAAAGCTATGAGAACCATCACAAATCATGTTCCAATAGAAGAATACTGACTAAGATTTTTCCTGAGAGAAGAATTTAGTTGTCTATGTCAATTATATCCAATCAAATCAAGACACTATATTCTCCATAAGTGTAAAAGGTTCAATAAGCACTAGAACCCAATGAGAGACACTATTAGCCAGTTCATCTCTTTTCTTGTATTTTCCTTTGGAGAAAGTATTATATAATAAAGCAATTCTTTTACTTAGTTAGTAGTTAATTGTTTTTCTTTTTTCTACCTCTTTTTAGTTCTTTTTTCTTTCTTTTTTATTTTCTATTGTTTTAGTTCTATGTAATGTAGTTACAAAATAGCTATTATAAACTATCCTGACACTCTGTGTAACAAATTGTTGATTAAAAAAGAAACATATAACTATAGTCACATAATATTCTTGTTTTTGTTATTATTGTTTATTTCTACTTTTTATACTATAATAAGCAAACTAGTACTAAGACACAGTAAGTATTCCAAGTAATTATGCCTTTTTAACAAGGTGATATTTATATTTATAAGATAAAATCAAATAATAGTTTAGAAGTAAGATATAAAGATGTCTAGTTGAAGATAATGTTAAAGCAGATTAAGTTAGCTATAAAAATGAGCATGGGCCAATAATTGTGAATAATCTAGAAGAAAAATATTAGAGAGAGTATAAAAAGCATATAGTGGTTATGACTTGATGTAATGTGTTGATTCAAAGACCATTCTTAATCTTTCTCAAGATTTTTCATATTATATTCAACAAATAGTAAGTGGCTTCTATCTAAGTGGACCTGTCTCATTCTTGGTGAATACACCTGATCTCTCAAGAAATTTGCTTAGGATAGCTATACCTTATTTTATAGATAATTTGCTTACATATTTGTAATTCCTCTTCACAGGAACAGAATATACTTTCTAAGAAAACTATAGGTCAGTAATAGTCTCCAAAGTAGCTATAACTTGTTCTATATTGAATAAGGCAGCCAAAGATTTCTCTTTGGTTGCATAAAACTTTAAAATGGAGGTAGATTAAAGAGATGGAAATGCAATTTACAAGAGCATATCATTTATTCTGGAGTCAATTTCTCTATATTTATTTCTATTTGGTAAGAATGCATTCATGTGCTCAATAGCTTGCTGAAGCGGTTATAGTATTAAATTAGCTTTAGAGTTTTGCAGCTTTTTAGTTAGTTTATTGGCTTTTTTATTTCTTCTGATTTTAGTGTAACTAAAAGACTAGAAAATAAAAAGATGGTAGTGCAGTGAGAAGTCAAGCTATCTGAGAGTCTTTTAGTAAAAAATATATGCTATAAGCTAGCCTTGTTAGAGCTTGAGATGAGAGATTATGAATATAGCTGAAACATTGTTAGTATATAATTAGATATGGTAAACTTCAGGATAGTAGTTTGTAAAGAAGATAGATTCTAATAAACTAGTTACAAATCCTGTAAGCTTTGCATCATAGACTTTAGCTAAGTAACCAAAACCAAGTTTTTGATAGAAAGCTTCTCTTCTCTAGTAATACTTTACTGCTGCTGATTTAACTTAGCAAAATTGGTTAAAAAGGAGATTTGAAAGCTATCAGAATAGGTAAGAAGTGTTTTTAAATAGCATTGTACTTATTTGACAAATTCATTGTAATAAACTACTACTTTGTCTTTATTAGTGGTAAATTGATAAATTGTGAAATGTTTACTATAGTCTAGTCATGTTTTTTACTATGAAGGGAGAAAGAAAGAAAAAATATATTCATGAGATAGAGAGATAAACATAGTTGTTTTTTATAGTTGTGCTAGTTTGTATCTGCAGTTGTGTTTAGTAGAGAGAAAAGGAGAATTTGAGAGGCTCTATCCACTGTGCTAGTTATCAGATAATCATTAGAAGATAGAATTGCTAACACTAAGTTTACTAAAACAGATAGTAGTATGTTGTCAAGTTCACAAATGATGGACTTAAGGTTCTCTCTATTTTATTTTTCATTTTCATTTTCATTTCATTTTATTTTTCTATTTTTCTATTTTTAGAACAGCTAGGGTCAGGGTTAGAAGTGATCAGTCACAATGTTACATCAGTCACAATCTGATGGTGTAGTCATAACATTGGTCACGAGACTTGGGAGAACGAAGTAGAAAGTTCTAGAACAAATGACATCATACAACATGGATACCACATGTTGACCTCATGTTCTACACATGGTCATTTAGGGTAGGGTGCACAGTAGTGAGCACAGACCATTGGTAGCAGTATAAAAGGTAGACTAGTTTGTAAAGAGATCTCTATCGAGTTCTCTTGTGTTACTCAATACAAGAGTTGTTCTATTGTCCAATCCTAAGGACTTTAGTTCATAACATATGTCTAGTAAGAAAGTTAAGATATAGGCCAAGAAGAGGAATAGAAGCTTTGAGTTTTAATACATAAGTAGAAGTAATACAAAATGTTATATAGATTAGGTAAAGTGTTCTATCTTGGACTTTTTGAATATGTTTCTATTTGTCTGTTTACTAGACAGTACTAGCATAAATACTATCTAGAGTTTATCATACTACTACTACTACTATTACTATCATATATATTTTTTCTCTATTATTATTTATTAGTATTGAGATATATACAATGACATTCTTAGCCTTTACTGCTATTAATATTATGAAAATAATACTATCACAGTTGGTAAAATCAATGTGAGGTGATATTTTGTCTCTTTTTCTCTGAGTATAGTATATAAATTCTTTTTTCCTATCAGAAGAGAATCTAGCTAAGTATAGCTATTAATCTACCAATTGATAGGCCTTAGTGAGTATATGATTGTTGGTATCTAAAGAGAAAGAAGAAATAGTTAGTTTCTCATTATCTATATATATAAGAATAGAGACATAAGTAGGATAGTTATAGATATGGTTTTCTGGAATCTTAATAGGATTGGTTGATGTTTCAAACATATTGAGTAGGCTTGCTAAGTAAAAAAAGATAAGGATGAAAGAGATAGAAAATATTTGTGAAATGCTTGATTGGTTTCATTTTTTTTCAAATGCCATCAAGACATATTATTGTTTCTCAGTCAGAGAGAAAGTTTGCTATTCATTTTACTAGTTTAAAGAAGAATTTTTTCATCTCATTAAAAAGATATTCATAATTAACAAAGTCAAAATAATTTTTGATATCAAAAGTTAATATAGAGATAACTAAGCCATAGTTTTATAAGCTATTGTTATGTCCTAAACTCTGAGACATGTCCAAGACATGTTTGACTTCAATATGATATCAAATCCCCATAGTTATTTGGCCATATTTGTGTTCAAAACTCCATTGGTGGTTTGATACTTTATAATGAACTTAATTCCATCAAAAGTCTATAGTTATTTCACTTTATTTGAGTCAAAATCCATGGTCATATTCATCTGTTTCTGTTGTCTAATTATCTTCTTTAAACTCCACAAATTTACTCAGACTTTACACAGAGTTTTCCCTTCTCCAAATCTGAACTTCTATATAGTGTTTTACTGATGAAACACTTGCTCAGAGATCTGTTTTAGTTACTTCTTTTGTTATATTATATATTTAAGGCTGGTGACCACTTTGTAATAGCTAGTCTTATAATTGACTAAAGTTAATGCTAAATCTCTAGTGTCAATGATAACATGCTTTACTCCTCTCCTTATTACTTCTTATAAGACCATCTTCTGAAATTGTGACCATGCAGCTCATAGAAGGCACAATATATAAGCTGAGGCCAAGATTGTTCTGACAAGTCTACATCACCAAGCTTATTGCATGAAGTTTCTACACTCTATATATGTCTGAGCCAACTCTGCAGACTTTCACCTTCAAGTGCAAATCATGTCTAACAGACATAGTCTTGAACAATATTCTTTATGTTTCTCATTTGAGAGCTAGCTTGATTAGTATAAAAGCTTTATAGCAAAACAGAGATTAGTTGCAAGATTGTAGTAATAGTGTTTTTATTATAAAGAATAGCAGAAAGCTATTTAGAGTAATATTGATAGAGTCTACTGGCATGTTATATTATGTTCAATGTACAGTGGAACTCAGCAATTACAATACTTATTTTTTGAAAAGATCTACTATATGACTCTGGTACTGAAGATTAGAACACTTGAATTCAGCAATTATTAACTCAATACAAACTTGACAACTTATTAATGGTCTGCAAATCAATTTATCCCAGAAATATAATCAGTTATACAGTAGTTACATAAATAGCAAATCTTATTGGCTTAAGGCAAGCTCTAGTCAGTACTCTAAAATAGAGTTGGTTGTTATAAATCTTACTAATTTTATATCAGTTGTAATATAAGATGGTAATCTTTATGCACTTATCATTATAGAAATGAGTTGTTACTATCTAGTTGGACAGTTGTTAGAGAACAAAGATCAGGTAAGAGTGGCAGTACAAGATATTATCTCAATACTAGAATGCTAGTCAGGCTTAAAGGTTTAATGTTTTTGTAGTAATAATAGCCCTAAGTTTATTAATACTATAATAAATCAATTTTACTATTGTAATAACATTATATATATAACAACAAATCCATATATATCAGAACAAAATGGAATTTCTGAGTGTCAGGTGTGGTTCACACTGGAGTAGAAGTCCACAGAATGGACTCAGAGATGAGTAAACTTGTAGAACGACCTTGGCTTCAGCTTATGTACTGCGCCATCTGTTTGCTACATGGTCGCAACTTCAGATGATGGGAAGAAGCCCGAGATGGGAGTGAGTGCTGATTGGTATGTTGCTGTTGAATACTGGAGATCAAGTTCAATAAGAGTTATCTTTGTCGATTATCAGACTAGTGAATTACAGTATAACTACTAGTCTTATATACAAACAGATAGTATAGGAGATGCTCAGGGTTTCAGTGGTAAAATCCCTATTACTCTGAGTGGAGGTTTCAGTGTTGAGACACTAACAGAAGTAACTCTATCATGAAAGACCGAGTTGAATAGGAGTATCTCTACCATGGAAGACGGAATACCTAGAATAGTTGCAGCACTGCCATAAAATGTGTTGCAAGAAAGATGGCCACTGTAGGCAGGCTTGTATGTTTTGGAGATGACTTCACCATGGGGATGTAATTTCCAGATGGGTGGACTTGCATATAACACTGAGCAGGTAATTGCTATATTTTTTAAAATAGTTCACTACATGCTACATATAGCAGGAGTCAACTTGAGATATTAAGGAGAGATATTCATGTATGTAGTTCATATAAGAAGTTA
>Ga0157364_1008365_pt1 | contig 10724 bp, 4 predicted proteins | sample AttsexASBM2_FD_111476 | JGI IMG/M metagenome (GOLD analysis project Ga0157364, IMG submission 111476) | Fungus gardens microbial communities from leaf cutter ant in Ribeirão Preto, State of São Paulo, Brazil - Atta sexdens ASBM2 | ecosystem: Host-associated > Fungi > Mycelium > Unclassified ... | reverse complement strand
TCTCTCTCTCTCTCTCTCTGTAATGGTTAATTAAAAAATCCAAATTTGCAGGTAACATAAAGAAAATTAAAATTTATAATTAAAATTTTTAAACAATGTTAATATATTAAAGGTTCTAATAAATCAAGTAAGAAGTTAACCATATCATTACAAGCCGACATTACCTAGCCGACCTACCTTCGTTAAACAACTTTAATTTGCAATATAAAAGAGTAAACTAATTAAAAAAAAAGATTAACTAATATTTAAAGTTATTTTTGACAAAGAGATTTATATAAGTAAATGGGTTTAATAAACACACCGAGCTTCGGTGAGTCGAATACCCAATATTTTTTTAATTAATTTGTATAAGTGTTTTATTGTAAATCTATTCTCTGCGATAATACGACATTCTAATGCTTGCTTCGGAACAAAATGGTATCGATACTCGTAGAATCAGTATCTTTTGGCAATGTAATCAGAGTTTCTGCGCTAGATTAATCGAAGCTAATAGAAATTCGCGATTGGTAAGAGATATCATCGTAGAATAGATAGAATCGTAGACATTTCCAGGAGAGACTCTACGAGGTCCGTGCACTCACAATCAAGTTTATATACACTATTAGGGCGCGCGTGCGCGGCCCAATCGGGCTGGGAGGCATTATGCCAGGCAACCGGGCTAGCACGCTTTGTCATTATTCGTGAGAACCCTATCAATTCGACTGGAAGATTGAATAAGAAGAAAAACACGGCGCGATGAGGCGCGCGAAAGGCGCCTCAATAGAGCGCTCGGCTTCGCCCGCCCGGTGCCTCTTCTCATTGTTATCGGCATCGACAAAAGATATTTGAAAAAGAGGAAGAGAAACACTGCCAATCTAAATTGAATCTCTTTCTCTCTTTCTTGCCTGCCCTCGTTCGCGTTTCCTCCATCTATCCGCGACCTGAGTGGGAGCGGGACTTCCTATGGCTCTCTATCTCGCGAACTGTCACACGTATGTATACATGACTGCCGCCATCCAAGCCGATTTTTAGTCGATCGTTCGCCTAATTCGCTGGCTTTCATCAGAGAACGCTTACCGCCACCGACGAGAGCTGTTATCGCAAACGGTGGAGTCACGTGAAATTAATCGAATCGAATTTCAGAGGGTAATATGCACCGAAAACTGGATTCCGCGGAGAGCGAAAGGCTCGTCTCGTTGAGAGAACATGAAAGTTCGACCTCCCCAGTGAAATCTTTCTATTCTATTTTGCGGACGTGAATTTTATCGTAATTTGATGTCTTCTCTTTTCCGAGTGATCGATTCAAGAGCGGGTGATCGAAATTAGGAATTACAAAAAGGATTTATACAGAGGACGGATATCTTTTTAAAAAAAATCTTAATTTTTAGAAAGTAAACATTAATTAGCAATTTATTAATAAAGAATAAAATAGATTGTATATTTCTCAAATTATTTTACTTAAAAAGATGTGTAATAATTAAAATATTTGATATTATCGTAATAAGAAGGGAAATTGAAAATTGTATTATTTGTGAGCATAAAAATTATTTGTACAATTGAGAAATTTTTCTAAGATCATGAATGCCAATTATTTTCGCAAAGTTCTTTTAATTATATTAGAACAGAACGTACTCATTTTGAATAAATTGTTAATTAATACTCATTTTTTTTACAAGTAAAGTTTTTTTTATAAAAATCTCGCCTCTACGAATACTTTTTGTATTTACTACAGTCAGTTCTCCGAATTACATTTGCCCAGCCGAAATCTTCAAAATGCAAACAATCATAGCCGACAGTGGATTAAAAAATAAACGGTAGAGAGAGAATTATTGATTACGGTTATATATTTTTATGAAAAACTTGTAAAAATACGCACGGATTGGAATTGTGAAATCCAGTAAGCGGCAAAATGTATGTGTGTGTGTGTGTGTGTGTGTGTTATAAATTTACAACGTGAGCTTGTCGAAGAGAAAAATATTTACATCGGGATATGTCAGCCTGTGTGCATTATCGATTTACATCTCAAATAACTGTGATACATCGCGCACAAAATGCTAGCGAAATATATTGGGTTTTTTTTGTCACTTTATTTATTAGCGGCATTTATTAGTACGCAATCGACGGCGGTTGCATTTACACTGGCTACTTTGATTTCGTTACGATTTCGTGCGTCACATATCGAAACGTATATGAGCGGATTATGTGACATACAATATCTATGACCACACGCGCATCATTAAGTATTATCGATTAAATTAAATCAAGGACTATATTTAACGTATCATATCAATCCTGGAATGATTCAATCATTTAATTGTTATACAGATTAATTGTAAATGGATGTATTGCTGCATGGACTCCTGTTTTTACTTATTTAATTTACGCAATGCGGTATAATCTCTCAAATAATTTTCTTTGATTATGAAAACATTGCGTCTCCGCTTACCCGTGAATATCGCTCATCGATTTGCAAAGATTCCGTGCTAAAATGATTAAAACAGGCGGATGGCGATTATCCAGTGCCAAGCTCTCGCTGTGGAACCGATAGAACGAATCTAGTGTGATATATTCATATAAGCCTAGGAGAGGGAAAATAGGTGTACACCGTGATCGATAAATGCTCTTCGTGCGAGAGAAAGAGGTGGATGAGGACGCGAGAGAAAGAGATGTAAGAAGGTCCATGAGACGGTGAGCAGATAAACGAAGGAGCTAGACGGTAACGCAGTGAAGAAGATTGGCAATTTTCGCAAAATTAAGCGAATTGAATCGAATTATGTCGAGCCGATGACGTCAGACTTGTAACTCGCTGAATTGGCGAGAAATGCGACCCTCTCTGTCTCTGTTCGTTTCTCTCTCTTTCTCTCTACAATTTTTTATCTTATTTTTATCTTTTCTTTACATTTCTTTTATCACTTTGTAAATTTATTTATTTTTGTTTATTGCATTACTTTATTTTATTTTACTTTATCTTATTTATTTTTATTTATTGTACTACTTTTTTCTGCATACTTTGTTTTTTATAGTCTTTATTATTTTATTCTCCTTTTTATTTTGCCATTACTCTTTATTTTTTGTATGTACGTTTTTAGAAGGCTTGCCTTGCAACAGTAATAAATGCTGTGTCTATCTATTCATTTATCTCTCTTTTCCTCCTTTTCTTGACTTGTACCGTCGATGTCTTCAGTTTAACTTACATCATTTATCATCGAGAGGATATCTTTTGCAATTCTTCTGATAGCGAATTTCTGTTTCAACGACGCGATCGATTCGCCATATGCAACGTGATACCAAGATGAAATGGGTGACTGATTGACTCGGTTGAACTTAATTGCGCGTGAATCATTCGTTCTACATAATTGCACGGAAGAGTTATCGTCGACGGTATGCTATACTTATCACGTGCCACTCCACGCTTCTGTCTCTCTCATTGAATAAAAAAAAAAAAGAAAACGTATTACATATACACGCTCGCACACAATTCGCATTGCGAAGTCACGCGATCATCGTAAATACAGCATGACTGTTAACATTTATGATTTGCGTAAATTATTAGTTCCAAGTGGGACAAAGTAACTCAGATGCAAGTTTGCTGGCATCAATCCGAAATGACGATATTTGTTTATATTGTTACAGTACGTTTTATATTTATTTAACGATATTTAACGATATTTGGAGTATTATTCAATTTGAAGCATTTAAGCATTAACTATATTTTACATCAAATTTACTATAAAAGGAAAATACAACTTTTTTCGCGATTGTTCAAGGATCGTTTTATTTTTACATTTTCTTAAGCATTTTTTTTTTATGGAACATTATCATAATAATGACGCTACATTCAAGGAAAAATGGATACATTGGGTGTGTGAAATAAAGTTAATAAAATCCTTAATCACATCGTTATAAAGAATTGGCTGAATCAACAATTTAAATTTAGTTTTTTAATGATTGAAACACATAATTGATAGTGATTTTGTAATAATGTAAATAAGAATTTTATTTTTATTTCAATTTTTCCTTGAGAGTTTAGCGTTACTATTATAATAATTTTCGGTTTTCATGAAGAAAAATAAAAAACTGTAGAAATAAAACGAATTTCCGAATAGTCATAAAAAAATAAAAGTTGCACCTTCATTTAAGATAATAATATTATATATAATTAATTAAGGTCTTAGAAAAATACTTTATATCTACTTTACTGTCTCCATTTTTAAACAAGGAAAATCCGCATAAGCTTGACGATACAAGATGATTGTTGGCATTAAGCCACATTCTATTTGTCTGATATTCTTCAGACAGTATTATAATTTGAAGTTTTCGAAACGTTTATGCCAACTGCGAAGGTCAGAGGTGTCTCAAGGAAAAGCGTTAATTGCTTTTAAACCACAACGATTTATAGCATCGCTGGTATGGCGAGGAGAGGGTTGACCTATGCAAAGTCAATTAGTTCGGGTATAATAATGTTTACGGCTCTGGCGCGGCATTACGGAGGCAAGAAGTAACTACCCTGGGTGAGAACCGGGCAACAATAAGAGTTCCGGTGTTTTGTACCGAAGAATTCTTGCAGAGCGATAGATCTCGATGTTCGCGCAAGAGCAACTCGCGAGTAAAACCAAGCGTGGCTAATAAAGGGGAAGCATGACCAAATAATGTGATTGATAGTTTCAGTCCCGAGGCTGGACTATCCAGACATCGGTGATCCGAATCGTTTTCACGCCTATCAAAAGTTGATGGAGCTATCGCTCAGGATAATAGATCGCAAAAGATGATAACGTGCAAGTCAATACAATAGTTTATGCTCAAATAGAGCTCTGCATTTCAGTCGTATCTGATTCCCTATGAAATATTAAAGAATTAAATTTAAACTAATTTGTTAAATTAAATAAAAAAATTTTGTTATTTTTAACTTCCGAATATATTAAAATATTATTTTAATTATGTGTATTATTTTAATAGTGTTTTAATTCAAAAATTTTTATTTAAAAAAATAATCAAATCTAATCAACCTATTTCTCTATGATCGAATTGCTTTAAGTTTTAAAATAAATTTATATTAACGTATGCATTTAATAAATAATAAATTAAATTTAAGTCAAATTTAATACATTTCTTGAGTTATTTTGTTAAATTACATTGTTTTTAATAATAGTAAAGATCTACTATAGGAATAATTAACTCAAATTAATTATAATTTAACATTATGAATTTAAGAGTGTTTTGGCTAATCGCCAAAATATTTTCACAAGAAAGTAAGATTAAATATTAAAGCTAATTATTTATTTTGTATAGAAAACATTGACTTCTCACTTGAATAAAAATTGTACAACAAAGACGTTACACGATATAAAGCAAAAAAACCGCTGTAGAAAACTGTTGGTTCTGACGTTACTAAATCTTGCTGTCTTATATTGCGGCCTTTATGACGATCCTCGCCCACATGTTACGAAAGCAAGACCACAGAATGTACGTCCAAGAGTTGAAATCTGAGAAATCTCTACCGCATCCTCTGTATAAAGCTGATCAGACTTTCTGATCTTCGTATGTTTGAGTCTCAAGATGAGATACAAGAGCATTAAGGAGTAGAATGTATAAAGTATAATGTTTGTAAAATATTCTAAGATAAAACGATGTTAAACTCAATATTTTACGTAAACAAATTTTAATATTTATTTATACATATATTAATATATACTTAAACTGTAATATATATTGAATATTTTATAGATAATTAATAGAAGATTATGAGATATAAATTTCAAAGTTTTATAACTAACTTGAAAAATTCGTTTTATATCAAGTTTTATGCATTTGGATCACTATATGATGTTACGCTAATGTCATTCATGGAGCTTACTAACGCTATCACGCTATTGGCTTTACGAACAGAGTTGATAGCATTTGCGTTCATAGCTCTGATAGCGTCTCCCCGAACGCATCTATAGTGGTACACAGTGACGTGTCGATGCTCATAAATTGCATTTAATCGATAAAGCAGCGATTCTGTCGGAATTTGGCCGCATCACGCTAGTATTCCCTTAAAGATTAATTATAAACATATGCAATTGTTTGTAATTGTAGCAAAAAATATATAAATAGTTTTACAATTAAAAAATATATCGAATTATTATATATGTCAGGTTTTACTATGTCAATTTTAAAGTTAAATAAATCTTGCAAATTATCGACAGACTTTCAAATAATTAATACATCATTGACAAGAGATATAATAAATGACATGAAATATAATAAATATAATAAATGACTTAAGCTTCATTTCAATGAAGCCATATATATTAATCAATGAAATGTGAAACTTTTAAAAAGATAGCTAATTCGAAAGTATTTTTTTGCAGTGTGAATTCTCGTTAAAAAATCTCGTTCGCTATACAAATATTAATAAAAGATAACAAGTAGCGGTCTTTTCTGTTAATATTCTTTGACCGATGTGAAATTATATTTTATATAATCTCTCCATGCTGGTAACTAACGCTTGAAATAAATATATGCATATGTATATATATTAATATATTGATTACATTGATTAATGTTACATATACATATGTATATCAATATTAAATATTATGTTTATCGATTTATCATAGTTGGCATATCAAACTTCAGGTACAAATAGAATACATTCATATATACGGAGTACATGCATAATATATATACATATAGTACCATTAGGCTGTCGAGACGAGTATTATGAGAGTTATGCGCCACGGGACAAATATACGTTACTGGTCCATGGGGATATACATATTGTAACATGTATATCTCCCTTCAGGATTAAGGCGGCAATGCATGCCTTCGCGCTTTGGAAGGAGATATTGATAGCGAAGCGGCTTAGAATCTCACTGGAAATTTATGAGCACAACTTGAGGCTACAATCGGAGTAAAATAGCGTTTAAAAACAATTTTGAGACAGATTTGAGAATTTTTCAATTTGATGTCAACAATTAATTGCTGAGACTCTAACATCTTTAATCTCTTAGCTAGAAAATTTAGCTAGAAAATGAAATTTGTTTTTTGTTAGAAATTAATTACTGAGATTTTATCATCTTTAGTCCTAAAATTTAGCTCGTTCATTTATTCTCCATCGTTAATTTTTTGAAAATAAAAGGATGAGCATTCAGTGAGAAAAAAAGTCAAATCGGGATTGACTGGAGAAGCTGCGATTAAAAAATAATACGGATGGAAAAATGCGGGACGTTCTGTATAGTGAGAAGTGTGCAAAACTCACTCTAGGCGACAAACGACCTCGGGCATCTCGCCGTATGAAAGGTGTCGGGCATTCCTAGAGGATATTCGAGGCCGCGAAAAGGAAGAAGTATAAACCCGGGAAGGCGATTCCGGGATGCTGAGAGGGGACAAAGAAGATGAAAGAGCAAAGTGGAGTGAAGGAGAAAGATTTCGTGGGGAAGCAGAGAACGAGTATAGAGTGAAGGTATTCGTTGACGATCACAAGTGGAGAGAGAGAGAGAGAGAGAGAGAGAGTGCAGAAGAGAACGAGGAGAAAAGGGCGAAGGTCTGGGAAAGGAAGTGCGATGAAGGTTTACTGCCGCGGTTATGTTCGTCGGTTCGCGCAATTTCGGTGTATCTGAATCAGGGGAGGAGTCCTATCTAAACGAGCCCGGATGAATCCTCACAGTCGTCTTTGCCCTTCGCGGGGCAAGACAAGGGGAAAGAGTGGGAAAAGGGACGAAGCGGAGGAGGACATGGCCCATAAAAATGTTGTAACGGCGCGGCCCTTGATACAGACTCTCGCGCAACAAAGATTTCGAAAGGAGAGCATTGCGAGCGTGCGATAAAAGTGTGTCCGTGTTTGCGCGCGCGATCGTACATCAGACAGCGGCGGAGACAATCATCCTATTCGTAGAACGTCGACGATGTCCTCAGGCCGTTAACCCTTTCAGCCTCTTCCTCCTCCGCGCTGATGGTTTTACACGCCGACGAGGCCGGTGGCCACGAGATGCCAGCTCGCGATCTTCACGCGCTGTAATTTGAGGTTTAACTCCATGGATTATGACTCGCTCAAGAAAGCTGCCGATGGATAACGTCCTGGGAAAATACTGAGCAATTCCGATTCTCTTTCTCGAGCTGGCAGCTCGAACCAGGGATAATGTCGACCCGCGCGTTAACTAGCTGAACCACCTCCGGTGAAATTTATAGCATCGTTGTGACAGGCTCGGAAAATCGTTCGCACCTTTGCTTTTATTTTGTCGCTCGGTTATCGATATCCTTAAAGAGTGTAATCGTATTCCAATTACTAAAGCGATACGCCAACCCCCGTCAGTAACCTGCGACGTGTTTGCAGATACGTACGATCACAGAGTGATGAAACTGTATGCATCTGATCGTGATAACGTATGATAATACCGCGCGTTATTGTCTAAGATTAGAACCAGCACACAGGAACGTTTCCAGGCGGCTCGGACTGTCCATCTTGTTAGCGATGATAGACAGCGAGGGAGAGAAGCCGCTGGACCTCTGCTTACAATTCGAGCTCGTAGCTCAGTGGGATATTCCGTTCTTGGCTGGCACAAAGGCAATGGATAAGCTTACGTTATGCATGAGACATGGGGTGGCAAGCGAGTGGAGTATAAAAAGGAAGTTGGGAAACTGACGAAGAGAGCGACAGGAAGAGAAGTGTACCAAGTTTCATAGCAGTTGGAACAGATTGGTGACAGTCAGCCGGGAAAGGTAGGCTGAGATGGCAGGAGAGAGAGTGTTAACGATATGTACACACAAACAGGCCGCGCACCGACCGAAAGGAAGGAAAATTACTGTGGAAAACAAAGCCGAGCGAAGAAGGATCGCTGAAGGAACTCTCGGCTGGGATGTCTTACCTCTGACGATTCTCAATCATCCTGTTTACTCGCCGCTCGTTTTCCCTTCCTCAACGCCGCGCCAACCATTTACGTTCTTCTACTTCTAGTGCCCTCTCCCTATCCCTCGTCTCTTTGTCTCTCTCATTTCATGTCAGCCTCTTTTGTTCGTCGCGCACGCACCGATGCGGAACAAGCATTGTTCTAAAATGGTTTCACCTGATCGCTCCTCTCCCACCAGTCCGGTATTTGTTGCATGGCAGCCTCAACTGGTTGAAACACGAGAGTTTTCGAGAGTTTTTTTAATGTTGAAACCGCGGACAATCGTTAACCCTACATTATTTGCGTAGTTTTTTTTATCGTAATTACTTGGAGTGATTACGTCTCTGACATCCCAATATTATATCTCAATTTTCATTATTTTCTTTGATGATTTACACTTAAATAAAAATTGATAATATTCTTTAGACAAAGATAAATGCATAACAAATTTTGTGAAACAATTTACGCTAAATGTAATAATGTATATAGTATTCATATACATTTTATAAAGCTAGACTATTCTGCACACGCTTCACGCGAGTATTGTAGAATCAACTTTACGTTACTTGTGTGTTTTTTTTTTTATGTAATTATTCGTGTGAGATTTTTAACACATTCACTCTAACGTTACATTTAAATTTTTCTTTTTTTTTAATGATTTATAGTATAGAAATAAATTTGATTGATAATATTTTATACATCCTTTAGATAAAATTCTTTTTTTAAATTGTGTAATCATTTGCGCTAAGTATAATAATGTGTACAAATAGCATTCGTATATTTAGCGACTTTATAAGGTTGAACCATTCTGGACACCCCACATGAGAGTTAATGAAGAGTTAAAGTGGCTATATATACTGATATAAATATTGGACATTTATGAAAAGAACAGCTTTGCTTGTATTTAAAAATTTAGCTATGCAAAGAGAGATCTGAAAATAATTATATGGGACCATCAAAATAATTACATGCATTGAGAAAAAAATGTACTGAATTTTATTACATATTAGTTTGAATAATACTAATTAAATATTTACTAAATCTAATTAATTTGTTTATCGTTAATTTTATATAAATATTCATTATCGTAAGCAAATGTTAATATTATTCAAGTTAATATTATTATTTAAACAAATATTTATTAAATTTATTAAAATTTGATATTTTTTTTAATGTGGGGATGCTCAAATGCTGCAAAGTTTGATATTCTAACAATCTGTTTGAATTATAATTATAATTATAATATATTAATATAATTATGAATGCTATTTGAATCAATATAATTATTTATATTCCAATGAAATTATTTTTAGTTCTGTATCTAGCTAAATTTTTAGATATTTTGGCGAAACTGTTCTTTCCATATTTCATTTCCCATTGTTGTTCGATGCTTTTTGTTGGTGAAATATATCTCGGCTAGAGAGGGATATAGGAATTCGTGTATAAGAAGCGATGAAAATAGTTTATAAATGTGATGATCGCCGAAGAATTACAGGAATACGCAAGTAAGAAACGAACGGAGCGGTTGTAGGTGATTATATTGCGCATAAATAGCGGTTGTACGAATAATTATGACCACCCACGCGTTTACGTCGTACAAGCTTATAATTATCGTATTACTATTATAGATTCATGTTGGCGATTTAATAGTTTTTACACGCACACAAACACACACACACACACACACACACACACAGAGTTGTTACGACTCCGATGGTCTCGTCATGATGACATCTTACGTAATGCATGATTCTCACGGTATGACTGCACTCGCAAAACGGAACACAGCTACTATCTGTCCACGTCTTTTTCGCATCGATGTTTCCTGGGGCGCCATATCCCCTTCGACTCACTTGACGATGATTCATAAACTCG
>Ga0157364_1008364_pt1 | contig 10725 bp, 5 predicted proteins | sample AttsexASBM2_FD_111476 | JGI IMG/M metagenome (GOLD analysis project Ga0157364, IMG submission 111476) | Fungus gardens microbial communities from leaf cutter ant in Ribeirão Preto, State of São Paulo, Brazil - Atta sexdens ASBM2 | ecosystem: Host-associated > Fungi > Mycelium > Unclassified ... | reverse complement strand
TTGTACGTTTCCTCATTCAATAATCCGTATGTAGAGTTAGGAACTTTAGAAAAATAACATGTTACATTAGAAAATACAATTCGTTACTTTTTTGTTTGTTGTCGATTAAAATTTTTATTTAAAATATTTTTATTTAAATAATGCGATCTATCTATTGAAATATAAAGCTATAAAGATAATAAGGAATTAAAGTAACGATAAAAGTTGAATTCGTTACTGTAAAAATGTTACTGTTACAGACAGAAAAAAATGTTAGGGTTACAGACAGAAAGAAGTAACGCTAATGATGTTATAAGTAACACTTCGAACTCTGTGATCATACTTAAGCCAGTCGGCCGATTGGCGCGGTCAGATACGCTATCTAATTTCTAATAACAACGCGTCGCTGTGATGACGAGGGCCAAGTTGCTGCGTCGTAGTCGGAACGTGGTTCCGCGTAACGAGAACGTAAGTTCCGTGTGTGGGTGTCGGATATGGGGCTGCCGGGGTGGCCGGGAGAATGTGCCAGCTCGGCGTGAGCGGCGATGATCCGATGGCCTCGCATCGGATGGCGTTGTCGATGCTGTGCTTGTTGTTGTTTCTCCGCCCGCGCCTGCCTGTCCCCGAGTCCGTCGCGCGAAGGACCGAGAGCCGAAAGGGATCTCGGGGGGGGGGATGAGGGGGGAGGGGGAGGGCGGCGACGCGGCGGTGGCAGCGGCAGATAGTTGACGGTGAGAGCTTCCAAATGGCGGAAGGGTACAGAAGGGGGGAACCGCACCGCCACCGACAACGCACCGACAGCATCCAACGACAACATCGTCCGCAGCGATCATCGGCTGCAGCGGCCTGCGCGCGTGCACAACGCATAACGTCAACAACAATAGATAATGCTCTAACGTAGAACAGCAAGCGGGGCGAGCGAGCGAGCGAGCGACCGAGCGAGCGAGCGAACGAGCTCTCTCACGCGCGCACCGCGCCGCTCGCACTCGCGCGAATAAACGCGCAGCGCGTTACAACACTACGTGTCCGTCCGTTGGAGCCAAACACGACCTCCTCTCCTCTGAAACCCTTCCCGCGCTGCGTCCCCCCTACGTCCCACCGGCCCTTGTAACGTCTCTCTCTCTCTCTTCTTCCCGCCGCCCATCATCGGTGCCCCTCCGCGTGAGGCCGCTCGAACGATCGAGTCCAATGAGATTCCATTGTCTCGAGTAATTAATATTGATTACAATAGGTTATACCTGCTCGGCCGCGTCGAGCCTCCCTCTCGCGCACTCCCTTCGGCCCCTTCCTCCCTCCCCCCTTCTCCCTCCGCCATGCTGCACACCCCCGTCAACCTCATCCCCTCGCCTCATCACACTCCTTCCAACCCGCTTTGCGTCGTCCAACGCGACTAGTGGTGCGACGGCTTACCTAGATGCTCATATTCGATGCGTATCCGCGCCTGTAATATTAGGATTTCATCGGGCAGCTCTGATCGCAATTATCGTCACCCCGCTACGCTGGTCGTGTCCCACCAAACTCGCCTCGTTCTAGTCATCATTCTCTCCTCGCTCGATATTCCCGGCTAAAGCGCCGTTGATCGACGTGACGGGGATGCCGCGATCTTCGATTTTATCGTCGCGCGAGCAGCCATCCGTGAGAATCTCTCAAACTGGAAAGAGAAAGAGAAAAGCACATCGTAACGACGCGCGATCGCGCGCACAAAGTATAGGATAAAATATTAATGAAAATGATTACGTACACATGTAGCATATGGACGAAGACGTAAGTGCGCCTCTAATTATCGTCAAAACCGGATCGGTTAATGATACATCGGCTAATGAATTATCAAGCGCCGTCGCGATTGAGACGCAAAGACGAATACCTTTGCGCTTCGTCGTGTGCGATGATGGAACGCAATTTCGCCAATTGATTTTATTTTCGCGTTGTCGTGCGTCGTACGTAATTCTTCAGCGACGTCGGTTCAATGTTAATTATTATTTGTTTCGTAGTTAAAAACTATGGAGCGATTCCATCTCGCGAGACGAGAGAAGGGAAGAACTCTTCGGCTACCGCGATGATTTATCGATCGTACAATGAGACACACGATACTACCCTTATAACAACCGGTCGCGTGGGCGAACTGTCATTGAATATTACGTGCCACGGGCTTTTTTGTTGTAAGTGCCTACCTACCGGTTTGCTCTGGCGGCACCACCTGTGCTGCCCGCATCGTGAAACAAAAGACTGCGCCGCGCCGCCGAAGGTCTGTTTTGATGGAATATTGAGTGACGCCAAATGGAACTTCGTTCCCGCGCCACGTGACACTTGAGGCTGCATCCACCAATATAATGGACATCACGAGTCGTGTTCACTATAAAACTTTTATTGAATTTAATTCGATCACGTCCAGTTTACTTTGACTACGTGTGATTTGCGAATAGGATAGGTCATGTCAAAATTTACAAAATTAGAATTAGATAAAAGCTCCAGATATTTGGCTTGCAATTCTGTAATGTGTGTAGATTAGTCAAATTAGAACAATCAACGAATAATTATTTCATATCTAATTGTTTATTAGTATCATTAGTAATACTAATTTAACGGAAAGAATTCACCAATAGTCAATTATTCTTCTCATATTTCATTGTGATTGTTCAATTTCTTATGGCTAAGACTTATCGCATTTATTATAGATTGAGACTAATAAAGGATAGCGCGAGATATTTTTTCAATATAATAAAATAATAATAAATAAATTTAAAGACTAATGAGAGCCAGCACGGATGAAATTGCGCACAGTTATTGATAAGTAAAAATTACTTCTTAATATTGATGTCTTTTTTATTTCAAAATCTTGAACGTTTCACTGTTATCCTCAGTAATATAACAATTAGATTCCATTCTATTTGAAATAAAGAAGACATCGATATTATGAACAAGTAATTTTTACTTATCAATAATTGTGCGCAATTCCTTCCACGCTGACTCTCATTAGCCTTTAAATTTATTTATTATTATTATTTAAATATTGAGACTCCAATTTAATCATTATATTCTATAATGATTTAAATAATAATTTAATATTCTATCTTTTCATACCTAATTTAAAAAAAAAATTTCGCGTACGATCAGCTAATATCCTCCACCCCAAAAATTCTAGATCCATCAATGGTGTCCAAGAAAAAGAGGATGGTTGGCAAAACTATTTGCAAGAGTCATGAAAGGTAACGTTATATGCTAAATCGTAAATCGCGGTCTCTGAATTTTCATCAACATCGCGTCGCTTTGAGATCGACTTGGAAGACCGATGGTGCCGCGTAATGATAGTCCTGCCGTGTATTTGCAAACGCGAGTCAGCAAAACTTCGTGACACTGTTTATTCTTTATGGGCGAGGTTCCAAGAGACGCGGGCACGACGGTCGACGGGACTGCGCTCTCGGCGGAGAGATTAATTAATTCGCCAAGCGATCGTTCTCGCCGGCGGGCAAGGGACGAGATAAGCGATTCGACGGTTCGCATGACGGAGGCGGCGACTGTGCCATAATTCGCTCAGAGCTCGCTCAGAGCTCGCGATATCGTACACGCGGCTACCGCGTCGACACGCCGCGCCGCACACCACCGTGATCTCGCGTCGCGTTTAGCATATAGAGTGCAACAATTAAGTAAAGTTTCCTAGGGCGATTTACGCCACGGTGCTTCGCATTTCGCATTCGGCTTTATTCTTATTGTCGTCGCCTTAATAATCAGCATCGCGAGTAGATTAATGCACGCGGTAATTGCGCAGCTTGGGGCGCTTCGTTCTCTCCTCCTCCGTCCGTGACTAATGACGACCTCTTCTTTGCTCCGTGCTACGCGAAGAGAACTCCTAGACGACGGACAAAGTCTATCCGAGACTTCGTCCGCGATGGAATCCTCTTCCAGTCTTCTCGACGTTGACGCGCCTCGGGAACGCGCTAGATTGTTTGGATTCCAGAAGCGATCCCTTATTCCGGAGTCACTCTGACGATGGCCGATGGCTTTCTTTCTCTCTTTTTTTCTTTCCTTTCTTTCCTCCCACTTCCTACTTTTCTCTGCGGCGAGAATAATAGAGCTGTCTAGTTAGCGGTGAAGTTTAATTAAAAAACCGCGTGTCCTCTCGCGACCTGTTAGGTCGCGCGGGATCGCAGCCGATGTTGTGGTGCTTACCAGTGCGTTGCCTTCGGCACTATTTTTTTATGCTTGTATCGTAAATACCGTCTCTGCCACTCATAAGCTAGGACTATGATTTACCGTACCCCGCCAGATAGGGTTATCGGGAGTATCGCGACTTAACCTTCTCCCGCAAAACTGGCTCGTGTTATCGCGAATCCTACCTATTTGCTCGCATGCGCTAATCACTCGCCATACATCTGCCATTTAGCGGTCGAGTTACTTCACGGACCACTTCCTGGTTCCGGGAGTTTGTAGGAAATGTTTTCTATCGCGCGCGATTTAAAATTGAGCTCGAATAAAATATAATAAAAATTTTGGTCTCCAAGAAAAATATATTTTCTTTCAAAATATGATTTCAATAGTTATTTCTATTACTATGTCTGTTCCTATTAGTGTGCCTTTATATTTAAATAAGTTATAAAAAAATTAACACAAATAAATAAGAAAAAATACTTTTTTATTAAATTAAATTGATGATATCAAAGGTAATAATCTATAATAAATATAATAAAAATTTTTTAACTATTAAAGCATAGTAAACATTTTTTGAAAGATACATATCACAATTTAGAGGAATTTATGTAAGTCCGCAAGATTTTAAGCTTATCCCTACTAATATGTTTGTATTGCGAGGCTGAGAATAATGTGTGGGTGACGTGAGTAGACAATGAAATTGTAAGTATAATTAAAATAATGATTTGCAATATTATCTTAAACAATTAATTTATATCTATTATTTGTTTTAATAACTATATGTTAAAATGAGTTCAATGCGGATAGACACACAAATTGGAGGCACATTAATAGGACCATTGTTCTTTGAAAGGATATACTACATATTTATAAGAACAGAAACATTTTCTTTACTTTTATCAAAAACATTATGAAATATTAACATTTTTTACATTAAAATATAATATTATAAAAAAGAGAAATATTAAAAATTAATATTGATTTCAAGCAGACAAAATTAAATTTAATAATAATTAATTTAGTAAGTTGACTTAAAGGCACGTTAGCGACAGCCACCCTATTAGATACGTTTTAAACGCGGTGTCCACATATTGTAATCTCAACTGTATGACGAAACTTATTATTTATTATTGGAACGAGAGAAAAAGAGAGAGAGAGAGAGAGAGAGAGGGGCGTCATTTACTGGTAACTTTATCCCCTATCGCGGTCCATCTCCGGGGCATCACTTTACAATATGCATTTTTGCCGCATTGTACGCTCCAAGAGGCAGATCGTTCCAGTCGCCGAACAGTTGAAATTCCGGCGGCGCAGGTATACGCATCCTGAAATGACTTGACAAATAGGATCGTCGACCTGAGACGGAGGGGCATCGGCGAAAATGACGTTTTGTATCGCACCGGCGAAACATAAAGGTATACCGATAATGGAAGAGAAGGAAACAATGGGGGCCGTCGTCATCGACGAAATATCAATTAAAATTGGGCCGATACGCATCCGTTCTTTGTGTCTCTCATTGAGGAATAGAATAACATTCTGGAAAAGAAAAATAGAATCGAAAGGTGGCTACCCGTTTTACGTTCGGTAGCATATGGTGCCGTTAAATTAAATTTCTTCGCTTCTCTCGATTGTTCAAATTTTATCGCGCTTTTCACATCTTATAAGATTTCTTTTATTTTGTATGTAGCTCGTTAATATCTTAAAAATACCCAAGATTCCAATTTGACTCATTAAACGACGAGATCGAGGACTCGCAGCGCGGGAAAATAAGCACCGATGGGAGTAGCTCCTTCCATGTCGCAGCGCGCTCCAAGACGCGTAATGACATTAGTCGCAACTAACTAGATAAAGCGCAAAGTGTACGCGCGCATAGGAGACCGAGTCTCGAGACCCATAAGCCGAGCGTATTGCGAGAAGCGTCGCGCGGGGAAACACCGTTAACGTTAGGAGCCACGAACTCAGTGCGCGGCAGAAGGTGGAGGTCGGAGGATGGCGCGCGGTAGTGATGGCGTGGCAGGAGGGAAAAAAGATATGTACAAGGGTTGGCCCTTTTCTCCTGCGCGAGCCTCTAATGGCCTGGCGGTCTTAAGGGCGATTTAAAAGGTTCTTAATGACATCCACTGGGCTGGCGCGAACGCGGCTCTAATTTCATCCCAGTGGAAACTGAAGAAACAAGTGAATTAAGCAGCCCGCTAATGACAGATCGGGTTCACGGAGGCGAGGCGAGGCGAGGCGCCGCGTCTCGCCCGCTTCTGGTCTTCCGTGTGTAACGATATTCCGGCAATTTATGCGTTCTCGCGATGCTAATCCGTTTTAATAATCTTCTACCGACGAGCGGCGCGGGCAAAGAATTCGCTCGTCGTGTGGTTTTCCCTTTCGTGCGAATGAGATTTTCTTGTTTTGAGATCTTGTCGGTGAAATGTACGCTTTTTATTTTGTGCTGAAAAGAATAATTGAAGAAATGATTCAGCGCCAGCTTCGAAATATTTTAGAAAATGGAATATTTTAGAAAAATTAATAAGACAATGAATAAAACGAAAATAATAATTTATTTTTTATACATTAGCGCGAGTTCACAGAAACGTCCTTGAAATTTACTTCTGTCCCACGTTGACGAAGTATGGAAATTTGAATTATGAGTTAAAAGAACGTTCGTTCTTCGAGAGTGCACGATCAAATCTCTGGGAGGTAAACGATCGGTAGGTGGAGAGGTTAAGGCGGATCGAGAATGAAGAGTTTAAGAGAAGAAGCGGCGGAGAAACAAGAGAGGAAGAGAGGAAGAGAGAAAGAGAGAGAGAAAGAAAGTCTCGAGAAGGAGGGCGAAGAGTAATCTACATAGGCCGAGTCACCGGTGGAACCTTTACGCCCGACAAAGGCCAGTTCTCCCCTCATTTTTGTCTCATTTGAATATCTTCATTAATATCCTACCGGCTACAACCACCCGCCACCACAGGCAGAGACCGCATGCATTACCTCGACTTCTTGCCACCATTTAATCGATCCCGGTACGTAGATTACAACCGGGGCGGCTTGTCACTCGTCACATTGTCATTCCTGCGCGGATAAATGAGATTCCGCGAATGTAAGAGAAAACGCAATGGTTTTCCTCGTGATAGTGGAAACTTGCAGAGTAGAGACCTTGAAGAGTTTTTAGCCAGAAATGGATTCGTAAGTCTCACATCGTGCGCTGGGGCCGTAATGGCGATGCTATTATCCACGTGCGCTCGTTTGTATCGAGGCGAGATCGTGCCGCTTATAATCGTTACGGTTCGCGTTCGAGGGCAGCTTTCCTACTGCCGAGGCCGTTGTTCTTCATCCTGTCCCGAGTGTCGCGGGTCAAACCGGCCACGGATCGGACGATCTATCAAGTCCGGAACGATACGAGTAATTATTCGGCTCTTAATGACTCTTACGCGCGGTCATAACGAGTTCGAACGCGCCGAGCAATGTATTATAAACGTGCTCTTTTCACAATGCAAATTCCGCGGCGATTCATTAGGCGGAGCTCTCGCTTAGGTGGGATTATCTTCTTGGATTCGCTTGATCTTCAGGGTTCTGCAAAGACGGGGTATGTATACGTGTATGTGTATGTATGCGCGTATGCAAACGTTGTTCTTTCAAATTATTCTACAGCTCCGCGGATTAATTCTATCGTCGTTTCCATATGCGTCAATTTCCGATCGGTAAAACTAATTTTACGGCGCGTTCGACGTGCAAGCTGAGGAGGCACTTTTGAACGCATTGTATCGTCATTCTCGATGCGGGAACGCGAATCTGCAGTAATTTGGACCACCCATCCTTCGGACTAATCATAATGGCGTTTTGTTTTGGAGCTTTTTGTTCGAAGAGGATCCTCCTCCCCCCCCCCTCATCCCCTCTCTCCATCGTTACCAAAGAGTGCGGGTGTCTACAGGCGCGAGTATGTAGACGCGAACGTTCGTGCGGGTTGTGTCCTTTACCGATGTATGCGTGCGTGTGTGTACAAGTAAACTGTACGCACACCCCGTATATTCGTACATCGGCATCGATGGAGCCGTACGAGAGAACGAAAACTGAAGGAAGAGCATCATGGAAAGAAGAGCGGTGGCAAGAGGCAGGGGAGACAGAGGAGAGTACCCGAGGCCGAAGAAGCCAGCCAGTCGGTCGGACTCTGACCACGTAATAATCGCCCGGCACCATTAAACTAAACCGGCGAATAATATTATATTAAGCTGTAGTCGAAGTCGAGAGGGTGGAATAGTGGATCGGGTCCAAGAGGGTAGGAGGGAAAGAGGAACCGGGGAGAGAGGTGGAGAGATCGAAGCTATGGAGGAGGACGGCTGGGGCACCGGCGCTTCTCAGAACTAAGTAGATTCGAATTTCGATACGGATGATCGGGCTGAATACAAATTACTCATATATGCCTCCTCGTCTCGGGTAATCACACGGTGGCTGCTTCACCACGGTCCAAAGAAAAATGCTCCTCGCCGGACGCATCTTTTATTTCCTTTTGCTCTCTCGCCCCCTGTCTCTTCTTTTCATCATCGTCCTCACATCACGATCCGTCTCATCTTCTCTATCATCGCTATCGCTTCCTCTCTCTCTTTTTATTTCTTCGCAGTCTCTTCCTTTTCCTTCATATTTCTCCTCTTTCTCCTCCACGTTCTGTCCCCTGCGAGGCAGACACTTGGCCGCCAAAAATTTCACATACAGATCACGCCGAGTGATCACAAACTAAAGGATGATCAAGTCATTCGACGACGAGGAAAAATATTTCATCGTCGATTTTTCGGAATATCGAGCAAATACTCGAAATGATTTGTACGAAAAAATACGAAATCGGCAGATGGTAATTACATTTTAAGTGCGATTTATTTGATAATCGAAGGTCCGTACGTCTCCTTATTTTTTAAATTCGTTCCTGGTGTGCATATATACTTTTTGCTCAATCATTAATCATCGGTTTCTCTCCACCGGTCGTTGATACCATTGAACGATTGGATTTGATGGTCGGCGAACGCAAAGATGGTCCGAGTGCGCAACCTTGCGCTTTTAATACAACGATCCTCGGGGCCCGACGCGCGCGCTCAGGGGGACCGGAAAGTCCTGCCCCCAAAACCCCGGGGAATCCAATCATGATTATTATTCCGGGCGAATCGATTGCGGCTCTCGATAGGATTGGCCCGGTTCGCCCGGTCCCTGGCTCGCGATACCCGGGCTATAATGCCGATACCCGGCGCCGCGCTGCGGCGGTCCGGGCCCCCTTCGCTCGTTTCGCGGTGCAACACACGTGTGCAGCTACGACGAAGGGGGTTGGTAGCGGCGTAGCACTCGCAGCATAAATAATTAATAGTAGCCGGAGTGCCGTGAAGTGAAGTCGACTGGTGTTTTGCGGTTCTGAGGCTCCGCCCAGACCGACTCCGGGACTCCTCCCTGTACCCCCGAGTAGAACACGAAGAAGAGACCATCAAACGGAACCAACGGAGACGACGTCCGCGAGGAATTGTCCAGAGTTCGACCAGCTGCGTTGTTCGTTCTCCCATGTTAATTTGCCATTATCGTATCGGATCGACGCGTCAATTTCGTCAAGCATCATCTTACTTCTGCCATGTAAACCGAATACGTATTGGCGATCGTACACACGTGATTCGGTTATTGAGACGAAATTAGTATTCACGTAATTAACCATTATCGTAATAACGGCTTAACGTGAGAGATATCGCGTAAATAACGTTGATATATCGTACAGAAATATTGAATTTTTCGCTGACTTATCGCGTTCCTTTATCGTCCGATAATTACTGCGTGCCAACTTAATATCGCTTGTCCCACCATACCGCCAGCAATTTCTACAGCTTCGAAGGAGACGTTAATATGCGACGTATTTCCCTGCATCGTGAGCAGAATGATGATCTCTCATTCGTTCTACGCGCCACGAACGGTCTCTCATTTCTTTTTTCTGTTTCTCAACTGTACATCGTAATTCCAATGCTATCATAGCTTATCTCGAGGACATTTTTAAGGGCCATCACGATCCGCGAAGACATGTATGTAAAGCGGAATAAGCGCGATCCGACGCCATTGTGCATTAATTCGATAATCGTGGCGCGAATAAAGCGGATCCAATACTCTCTGTCCCGGAGATGGTTGGATCCTTACGTCAGAATATAGTGGGGGTCGACGGGAGGAAAAGGCAGGAGCTCAGGGAAGCTGAGCTGGAGATAAGGAGTCGTAAAAAATAATGACCGGAAAATTAATCGAACTCGACGTCGGCCCGTCGCTTCGACTTCTGTCGTCTCATGAACTTTCGCCTACCAACGTGCCAATTCGAATGTAAAATCTATCGCAACTTACTGCTATTGCAAACGAGTCGTATTTGATTTATGCGACTACGAGGTACGATCACTATGAATAATGTAAGATAAGGATATTGAAATAAAGAATTACACTTTTATCTTGGTTTTGTTAATTTGATAATATTTCTTACTTTTTGAAAAATACTATTGAATCGAAGGAATTTTTTTACTAATTTATGCAAAGACAGTTATTTGAGAAGATGCATAGTAAGGTAATCAATCATCCAAAATTAGGATGGACAATCCTAAATTTTAAATTCTTCGTTCC
>Ga0157364_1008363_pt1 | contig 10726 bp, 2 predicted proteins | sample AttsexASBM2_FD_111476 | JGI IMG/M metagenome (GOLD analysis project Ga0157364, IMG submission 111476) | Fungus gardens microbial communities from leaf cutter ant in Ribeirão Preto, State of São Paulo, Brazil - Atta sexdens ASBM2 | ecosystem: Host-associated > Fungi > Mycelium > Unclassified ... | reverse complement strand
TATATATATATATATATATATATGATTTTTTATATATATGCTTTTATATATATATATATATATATATATACATATCATGCATCTTTTCACATATAAGTGCAGCATGATATATGAAATAATTTATATCATATCAAGGTACTTATAAATGCATATACTTATAAATTTTTTATCTCGGCGGCAATGTAGTTTTTAAATTCTAGATTTGTGAAAAAAGATAGTAATTTTATCTCGAACTAAATCCATGAACATATTGCATTTTCGAAACTTCGAATTATGTGTGTGGATGTTAAAAACGTCGATATCGTTTACCGCATTTACCTGGCCACCGAATACACATTTGCCTGGCCATCGGTGTGTAATATAACGAATACGGACGATGATTATCGATCATCACATTTATGGCAAGTCACGGTGGCGCCAAGATTACTGAAGGAAATTGAAATCAGATAACAGTTTTGCTCACGAAGCAGCAGTTTCGTCTGCATGTATTTGCATATGGATATTTATACACGCAACTCCGAATTAACTACGACCTTTCAAGATTACAAATTTCAATTTGCGCGAACAGTGAGTTCGAAAAACAGTCTCATCATGGAAAAGAAACTATTGGCGCTACTAAGATAATCATTGTTATTAAGGATAATCTGATTTTATATAATTTTATGCATCTTTAAAGATAACAAATTTTTTAAGAACTTAAAATTTTGTATACATAATTCATCCATTTTTAGTATATATTTCTCAAAAAATATTATCTCTTAAGTTAATATTTATCATTACTCTAAATGAAATAGACCTCTATTAATTTTCTTAATATTTCAATTTAATAGTTAATGTTTTAGTGCAGAGAAAATGTATTTCCAAAAATTTTACCATATTGGAAAAATTAATGTTAAAGAAGGGATGAGATCTAGATATTTAATAGCAGAGAATAATGTGACAATATAAGATTGTTAGATGAAATTAAATAATATTTCGGATTAATAATTATTAGATTTGAAAATAACTTATTAGAATAATCATTATCTACGTAGATTAACGGCTAAATCATGAATTGCACATTAGCTTAACCCACGCTTAACCTACAATCGCCTCTGTGGCCTAATGGATAAAACATCGGTCTCTTAAACCGGGGATTGTGGATTCGAATTCCACCAGGGGTATAAAATTACATTTTTTATTCTTAATTATTCTTATAAATTATAAAATTAACGATGGAATCTCATTATTAACGATGGAATGATTCTTGTTATCATATCTGTGATAAAATATTAAGCTTAGATGTGCTAAATTGCTATAAAATACATAATAGCAGTATCTGATTCCTCATAAAGAAAACATACATAATTACACAAATTGTTTTTATTAGAAACATATGTATGCAATTCATGAAAAATTATTTTTAATCTATAATTTTTTGAATAATGATGCTGAAATCTGCAGTTCTATTATGGAAATATATGTTCATGTACACCAGTGAAAAATACATCTGTTATTCGTGCTAAAGTTTAACAGCAATTAGTATCAACTTGTGATTTCGCAAAAGGAAAAACATATTTGTTGTTTGAATGAGGATATCTCAAGGATATAGCTCAAAAATAAAGTTAAAATTATTCCGAAGATTGGAAGAGTTTAACGCGAAGAGAGCGTAGCGTTAGTTGAAATCTGATAAAATGCTCATTCGCCTTTTGATGGACGTGAATCGATTTTCGTGTATCTCTTTGTAATATCAGCCGCGAGAATTCGGGGAAAGAGCCGATCTAACGGCGGACAAGGTTGCAGTATATTGCTTCGTGCTGGCCGAAATACTCAAATCAGATTGATAGCCGCGTAAATGTAGGCTGGGTGGTCCGAGTGATTCTAATGCGAGGAAGGTTCTGCTCGGGTTAATCGGTCACGAAAACATTTCGAGGGGTTGCCCGTGGACTTGACTTTGGCCCCGCGATAAAATCGATCCTCCCAGAGAAGAGAGTAGTGGTTATTATCGGTCTTGATCGTCTCAATGTCCGAAGAGGCTTGTAGTGGTCTACTTTATTGGATATTCGAATGAAGATCGTTGAGTTTTCCCTTCTTCGATATGAGTATCATAGATTAGGCGCCGCGTAGATACTTAACTTTAAATTTCTGATACTTGGCCTGCTCATTTTTCTTATTCAAATAGAATTGAGAAGTAAAGATCAGGCATTTTTATATGACACTTGTTCTTAATCAGTTAACCACTCATATTTTAGCTTTTTATATTGCATTGATTTAATCAATGAATAAATATTACACACAAAAGATATTATTTATTAAACTTGGAAGAATTTAAAAAATTTCATATAATATTAAATATCTAATATAGTTAAATGATATTAACGTTTATCTATATATAATTTAGTAGATTAGAAAATTGGTTTTTTGATGTTACTCTCGTTTTATATATCGAAACTTAATTTTAAAATTATTCAGTAAATTCTGCGTTACTTAATTGATTATTTAATCTTCCTTTTCATATTGTTACTGTGTAGGAATTATCGCTCGTATTATCTCTGTATGAATCGCGTGAATACATTCTAGTTTTGGCGCCGATATACGATATACGAAATCATTGGCTGTTCATTTATCTCGTATTTATCGCAATTGTTTTCTCTATTTCCGGTATTGTATTACGGTATTATCTGCTTCGATAGCAGATCATTCGTCTCTCTCGTCCCCTTGAGGTCTCGGAGGGAAGCGCCGAGAGAATAAACGGTGTGGTCGAATCTCGTGCAAACTCGATAACGATTGCCGGGTTGTGCCGGATTCGTACGATGCCGTAGGAAGGTGGGTCATGTGATTTGTGGCCGTGCGAAAGAGAATCTCGTCGTAGAAAAAGGATGTTGGGATGCGGACCATTGCATATCGCGCGCTGCACTAGTGTGTGCATTCGGTGCAGTCAGATCCGTATCTGCGTACACGCTATGTGCGATTCTGGTTACCTATGCTGGTAACGAAGTGGCTTGGATACACGGCGACCGATTTCTTGAGGGAAATAAAACCTGTTCCCCGTCACGGGGAAAGATATATTCTTCAATAATCTGAGGAAAGTTCTATATATCTTAGTCTCTATCTTAATGAAAGCATCAACTACATTGTGTGCCTTCCACAAGCGACATAAATGACACACAATAGATCATTATATCCTTGTTGTTTGCCAATATTAAACAAAGATGGCATGATCATTATGTCGCATTGTGTCGCTTGTTAGAAGGCACACATCGACATTCTCATAAAATGCAGAATGATTTGCAATTATGCAATATAAAGGACGTTAAGGAAAAAAATTTCTTACTTGACTTTGAGAAAAAAAAATTCTAATGGTCTCGATGGAGATCATTTCCTTCTTTGTTTTAAGAAAGAATGATTTTGTTGAAGTATCTAAAAATTATTTTTAGATCTGTCTATTTAAATTTTTAGAGATTTCAATAAAATACAATATTTTGATATAATTTTTAGCAATTAAGTATCTTATTAATATATTAAAACAGATTTTTAAATTCTCTGTTCGAAAACATTCTTTTTCTAGAATTAAATGATGAATTAAGTCTTGTTGTTATTAAAACTTGATATACGTTAAAAAATGTGAATATATGAGACTACACGAAAAAGTTAAGAAAATATAAAATTTTGTGTATTTTATGATAAAGAAAATTTGTTTATATGTATTATTATCAGCGCGTGCTTTGATTGCCAGATAGGAATCAGGATATCCGAAATATAAGGAAGTATTTTAGTTATCTTGTATCACGATTGCAGAAATGTGTTACCATCATCCGGGAGCGTTGTCATGTTGCGTGTTACGTGCGAACTACCCTGAAATTATCGCGCAGCGCTCTATCATTAACTGATTCGGCACTTTTCTCATAGCTGTGTTTCGCCCATGTCGCTTTCAACCTTTGAACCAATCTTAACCGCCCATGCTCGAAACGACTGGCAATGAACAAATTATCGGGTTATGAAATTTGAATACAATAAGACTTAAAAATTTAGTCTCTTCCCATATCGTTAACTGTCTGTTTTTGAAGATAAAAAAGGACTCATTTCCAACGCATACATAATTGATTTATGTAAGATATAATTGAATGACTTCACAATTATTGATCACGTTGGAAACAAAGTAAAACCTTAATTTTTAATTTCCATTTAAATAAATGTTGTAAATATTATCAGATTTTTAATGCAATGATTTAAAATCCTATTTAATATTAAATCCTAGTAAATAGAAAAAAAATATTGTGTAATATATTCGTTACTAACATGACAACTTGTTGAAGTGAAATTTGCACAATGCGAGTACTGGCACTAGAATTTACAAAATCGATGGTTACCCAAATCGGCCTCTCCATCACGTAGTGATGGACGAGACTCGTCGAAGTCAACGAGAATTCCCAAATCGTTATTTATTACTCCCTATGCACTTAGTTAACCGTCTCGTATACATATGTAAACTGAAGGGAAGGGAGTAAACGAAGGATAGGAGGAGACGCGATTCTCGTCGGCCGGCGGCGATTCTTAAATCATAATCCTCTCAAAATATTCAATTACACCGGCATTGTTTCGTCGTTGATGCATAGCGCGGTAACACGCGATGTGCACCGGCTCTACCTTTGTATGCGTCCACTTATGTGCGATGCAAACCGCGCGTGATAGACATCGGTACGTTTGTATATGCGTGATGCACGTGTGAGAACCCCCATGGGATACCCACGGGATACCCGTAACATCACCCACACTGCTATCGGTCCATTAGCCCAGGATAATGGGTACCCAACGTGCCGCGTCCCACGCGTTGGCGCTAATTTCACGGTGATTTAGGAAGCGTTAATTAATTTAGACGAATCGCCGCGCGCTTGCTCATTAGCATTAACTCATCGCCGTGATGATGGTCGATGAGACATGGGTCGTGCCGAAACGTGCGATTCGACGTGCTTTCCTTTGACGATGAGATTTGGTGCGCCCGTCGATGCGGTAGGTATCGATTGTATTGATTGACAAGGAGATAGTCCACCATGTGAAAAGACAATGTCTAGATAAAAGTTTAAAATTGGGATATAAGACGTCTTTGCGAGAATCTAAAGCCGGTATTTGTAGTCAGTTCTTATATTTAAGATCGTCTTAAGTACAATCTTAAGATGTTATAAGCCAAGACAGAGTATTAGCATCTTAAGACATTACTTAAGATAGTCTCAAAATAAGAATATACTGGCCTAAAAGATATTTTATGTCCTGATTTTGAATTTCGTGTTTGTTTAATGTTTCTCGTTTACATGTTTTATTATAGAAATCATTACAAAAGAATAAACGAATATCAATTGATGAAAAATTATAAGAGAAATGAGCAAAAGTGAAAAATATTTTACTTGATTTTTTAAAAATTCAAGAAATCTAAATAGAGTAATCGTTTAAATTTTTGTAAATTCTTTTATTTAATTAAATTCTATGTTGGGTGTCTATACCTCTTTTAAAATAAAAGTATTATACGGAAATCAAAAACACAATTAAAATATTAACTTCTTTTAACTTAAAATAATTGTATGCTAAGTATTTGGGAGACATTTACAAACGGTAATTAACGCAAAGAGGATGCATATATCCGGAAATTTCGGTTGAGGCTCATGATTACTCGTGAGTTTCTATACGATAGTCTCCAACATAAGAAGATTTTCGCAATGGCTGACGTCCAAAATTTCGGTCAGCACTATTATTATTACACAACTGACACAAGCGTTTTATTGTAGTTCATTATAGTTCAAAGATTCCTATGTTATATTTTGATTTAAATTGAAAACGCTACGTCTGAAATGGAACAATGTACCTACGAACTGAAACGTAGTTATCTATCTCTGCGAAAATAGTGCGAAGATAAATAATTCAGTATATTAATTGAATATTAACTATTATTAGATCATATGTAATGCGATAATATTAACGAATTTATTAATACTCTGACATAAGAAATGAAATTAAGAAATATTTTACTAACGAATTATGAAAAATTAATTTATCAACTTTTATGTTCCACAAAAAGATTGTATGCTTCTTTATTGTTTTAATTTATTCAGTCCTTCGCCGAGCAAAAATACGTCGCGACTACACACTCAAGGTAATCGATTGTATTTTTCGCAGACGTGTCTGGACACATCTCAAATGAAAATGTCTTTGATTAACGCTCTGTCGCAGGTAGCTTGTCATACGATACGCGTAAATTGATTATGAACATGAAAAACGATCGAAAGTAGAATCCATTCACGCCCACGTCGGCGACTACCCACGTGATTGATACTATCACAAGGTTAATCAGGCCACATTCACATGTCCTATCGCGGAATTCTTATCCCATGCCTTATCGCCAGATTATCATTTGGTAACGCATTGTGCGCACGTTTGAGGACAGTAGTGAAATGTTTAGTCGGACTGTCCGCAACATACGCTTGTAAAAGTGCAAAAATCATTTATCTTCATCTTACAGAAAGCGGATAACCAAATGGAAAATTAAATTAACAAAGCAATATATGATTTAGCTAAAGAAATATAAAATTGAATATACATTACGTTTAAATATTTTATTTTTTACATTTAAATTTAAAATCGAGAACTTCAATTCCTATTAAAAATTTTTTTTTATTAAAGATTTCAATAAAATATTTCTTAAAGCATATTACTGAAAAAAAATCATTCTTTTAGGAAAAACTGAATTAAAAAAGAAAATAATTTTACTTTGGAAAAAGAACGAATTTCTGTAAAAAAAATTATTTCGCGAAAAAATGATTCATTTTTTTTTTATTTCTAAGTAATATCCTGACTGAATGTTCTTCGGAATTAATTATCCTTCCTGTTCGACTTCTTTCGAAGAATCGACAGCATCGGATAGCATCGTGTTGAACGCATACATGTGCGTGTCCTGACGACTTTCGAGGTCTTTAATCGTATGGCGTCGAGAAGCCCAGATCTGATTTATCGTTTATCGTCGATAATACGTACGAAGGTGTGTACGCGGTCGATCGATCACTCTCTCGCGTCCGAATTATTCGGGGTACACGAGCGACGGTGTTGTTGCAAACATTGATGGGAAAGGCAGGGGTGCATAAACGTACATAAACGTTGATATGAGTAATGGCGCGTAACTTGTACAGAGCTTGGTAAAACGTTCTTTGTATAATGATTGCTTAGGCATATGAAAGAAAAAATGTATTACTTGGAATACATAACACGAGTCGCTTATTTTGAAATGGCATAACATTTTAAATATTTATTTATTCAAAGATATTTTTACAAGTAAAAAAAAAATATCAAAATGTCAAAATAATATGCAGAAATTCAAATATACAATAAAATATTATTCTTCTGTTCTAATTTTAATGGTATTTAAATCAGTTACATAAATAAAAGAATTATTTTTTTTTGATGATTCAAATATGTAATCCAAAATGATTAAATAAAAATTATTAATTAAATAAAATACAATTTTGTCACAGCATGTAAATCAAATATTAATTTACGCAGCAAGATATAATTATTTATATAACGAGTAATTCTAGTGAAATCCAATTAGTATAATCACATCGATCATGAAAAGGTTGATCCAATTACGGATATTCGAACGTGTAAACTTTTTCTATTAGAGAAAAAAGTATTTCTGATTGGACGAGCTCCGCTGTGCACTCTGATCTCTCTACGTATGTCTTAGATACATACAGAAGTCCTCTTATAATGAATCTTGTCTAGAAGGACTTGTGGATATTGTCAATAGAAGCATCTCGATAGAAGGAAGACCCAGCCTATTAGTTACCGCAAACCGTTTATCATATGCCTCCGCATACGTAATGGGTGATGATAATGTTGTATCAGTTGTACCAACTCGTAATAATGTGCAATATATCGGATAATATATTTCTCCCTTCTTTTATCCACTGAACAATTTATATGTTGAAGACTCTAACTCAAGATTGTATCGAAATGCGATTCAATAGGGAAGCTTTTTAATTTTTTATTTTAATGTAATTGAACATCCCATATTAAATTTTTCAATATCAATATTATTTGTATATTTTTATTAAAAATTTCATTTGTCTAATAATATTGAACAATTATGAGATGCAAAAAAATCATTGAATGTACGAATAATAATACATTAATACAAATTTGACACATTTTAAGACACGGTTAATTTTATGAGTTTGATATTGGTTTAGATTTATTTTTATTTATTATGGCTTTAAGGAACGTTGATATAATTTAGGATAAAATAGTCATCAATAATTATTTATAATTTTATCTAACTTAATAAATATTCAGTAAATTAAAACGTTCTGTATGATAAAAACGACGATTTGTCTTTTGCTAAATAATTTATCCAATTATTTTTTCTACGTTCCATATTGTGCTATTTCTTATTGAATTTCACGTATCTATTCAATGAGCCATACCGCGATACCATGTATACATCTACATTTCTGATACCGATCGCTCTTTTCGCGTTGCAACAGCCTACGCATTCAGATAAAGGCGACAGAAACGATGGACAACATGGTTAAAGTTTATTTTTGCAAGATTAACTGGCTTCGTGAACAGTGCATTGCAGTCAGTATACTTCATCATTATTTCTACCTGATTGCAATTGCATGTTAGTAGATTGCGATATACAATAAATGTTCTCGTAATAAATTTTATTGTAATTGTATGACATACAAATTTTTTGAAATGTCTGGTCAATTAACCTTCACGAATTAAAAATGATTTTATATATATAATAGACGTCGTTTTAATTCTGTTATACACAAATTATTTTATTCCATAAATAAGATGCAATTATTCAAGATATATATATATATATAATTATTTAATATCTAAACGAAATTTATTTTTTTCTACATTTTTATTTAAAGATTATAATTTGTATTTAGAAGAAAGAAAATAGAAACTTGAAATGAAACTATGTAAATTGAAAATCTAATATCTTTCTTTATAGAAAAAGAGAAGTGAATAAAAAGTAATATGAAAAAAATAGATGCTTGAAAACTATACTTGACATGAGACGCATTCCCTAATTCATGAATAGCTAAATTAAATTGATACAAGATTACATTTTCGAAAAATCTTTCAATCAATACGCTTTATGTTTATAAAATTTATTAATTAGTTATTTGTTTTACTTACAATATTTATTATGACAAATAAAATTTAATTTGTAAGAATTATATCAATATGTAATAATTATATAAGTAATTATATAGAAATAATTATATAAATAATTATATAGAAAATTAATTGCGTGCTGTTAAATTCACACGATATCAGTATACGGACTATTCGTACATCTTGATGGCTTCATGTCAAGATAATTGACCACGGAAAATAATTTGAATGTTCCGTGTAAATTATGTGCGAACGTATGCGATTTCATATAGTATGACATTTTGGCACTCTTGCGGACGCCCTATTCTTGCCGAATTCTTGGCAGCGATGTGGTCAGAGAGTATCTTCAGGATCCTCGCACAAGTCTCGATGTGATGACTGTGACGAGGCAAATGTTAAAATATCATATGTGTACTGTACGCATATACTACCATGATTTACATGTCCGCTGCGCATGCAATTGCATAAAATGTATAAGATGTTTTCCGTCAATTTTGGAGTCAAGATAATATCATCTGTCTTAGTATTTTAAATTACATTGGAAAAAAATCGAATAATTATGAAAAATCGAATAATAATCGAATAATTAAATTACGTAAATGAAACGACAAGAGGTATTTCCGTACTATAAGACATAAGATATTCTTTTTATGAAAATAATAGAAGTACGATAAAAGAAAAAATTATACCTATAATTATGTTTTCAATTGATAGAATATTTATAAAGTTATTTAATATTATGTTTTATATAATGTTGCAAACTTAATATTTAAAAAAAATTACAAAAACATTTTATTTTAAGAGAATATTTTTTAGAATCTATGCAATTGTGTGTATTTATAGTTGAAAATTTTTATAAGATATTAAAAAATATTAAAAAGTAACTTGTCATTAATGTGTATCTTCTATGAAATTTTTTAAATACTACTGAAAGAACATCAACATCGTTAGCAACGACGCCTTTGTTGTTTAATTTTTATTAAATCTTATCTCATCGATCTCTTTAAAAAAGACGGCTGAATTTGTCAAATTTTTGTTAATTTTCGCTAAGAATATTTGCATATTAATCATGTCAATCAGAAATATGTCAAATATAGTTGTGTAGTTGATCAAATTGCCTTATAAATGGTATGGAATTCAAGCGCCAAGAACACTCCATGTGACTTTCCCAAGTTCTCACGCGCGATAATTAATGGATACACGTGCTGCGAAGTGTGGAAAGGAAACAACTTAGGATACATCGGAGTCGGATTAGGGAATCTCGTGGCAAAGGGCCGGGTGTATCTGCATGCACGGATGCAGCTTGGCTGCGAACTGCGGCGCAAAGCGTCGGTCATTTATCTGCTTCGTTTTATAAGACGTGGAATGTCCCTAGAAGGCATCCGCATTCTCGAAAACGTCGCATGATTGATGAAACACGTATGTCAACGTTCAACTTGAGTGCGCGAGCAGTTAAGAAGTTTCTCGTTAGTGAATGTTTCGAGGCATTAACAGTGCTCTGTGATTGAAAGCTTGACATTAAAGAAGTTATTATAATGTGCCATACATTATATTATATAAATATATATAT
>Ga0157364_1008362_pt1 | contig 10726 bp, 13 predicted proteins | sample AttsexASBM2_FD_111476 | JGI IMG/M metagenome (GOLD analysis project Ga0157364, IMG submission 111476) | Fungus gardens microbial communities from leaf cutter ant in Ribeirão Preto, State of São Paulo, Brazil - Atta sexdens ASBM2 | ecosystem: Host-associated > Fungi > Mycelium > Unclassified ... | reverse complement strand
GGTTATCTTCGTTGATTATCAGACTAGCAAATTACAGTGTAACTACTAGTCTTATATACAAACAGATATTATAGGAGATGCTTGGGGTTTCAGTGGTAAAACCCCTATTGCCCCGAGTGGAGGTTTCAGTGTTGAGACACTGACAGGAGCAACTCCGTCATGGAAGACTAAGTTGAATAGGAGTATCTCCGCCATGGAAGACGGAATATCCGGAGGGTTGCAGCACCGCCATGAGACGTGTTGCGAGAAAGGTGGCTGCTGTGGAAGGCGGGCTTGTATGTTTCGGAAGTGGTTTCACCGCGGGGATGTTGTTTCCGGACAGGTGGACTTGCATATGACATTAAGTCAAATTATCTTTGTAAATTGGTCCACTATAACCAAGATAGCATCTTTTCCATTTGATCTTGGAAGTGGTTCAATGATATTGATGCTAATCTCCTGCCATAGTCCTTCTAGCATTTCCAATAGGTAAAGTTCTCCAGCCTTTTTCATATATTATACTTTATTTTGCTGGCATTTTGTACATCCTTAGATATATATATTTCTTGATATCTCTCTTAATTTCTGGCCACCAATAGTTTCTTTTAATTAACTTAAGCATCCATTATTGTCTTGGATGTCCAACATCTGCAAGGTTGTGATTTTCTTGTAAAATTTGCTCTCATATTTTTCTATTATTTGGAATATATATTCTTTCTTCAACATAAATGATTCCATTTTCTTTCCATAATTGACTATCTTTCTTGTCAAGTTCTTTTATCACTTCCTGTTCTTTTGTGTTGTTTCTTTGTATTTCTTTAAATAATATGGATTCTTCAACCATTTGATACTTCTGTATTAATGTTACTTCTGCCATAGTCTGTTGTCTTGTCCATATCTTATCTTTAAGCATTAAAACATCTTTATTGTCTTCCTTTATATCAACTTGATCCTTTCTTGACAGTATATCTACCTTGGTGTTTGGTTCTCCTAGAATGTAATGTAATGTGAAATCATAGTCCTATAGTTTCAAATACCATTTTGCTTGTCTTCCATTGAGTTTATATAGCTCTCTGAAATACTTGAGATTTTCATGGTCTGTCCAAATCTTGAATTTCTCTGTAGTATCCAACAAATATTGTTTCTATTTCATCAGAGCTTCTACTATGGCAAGTAGTTCTTTGTTGTAGATTTCATAATTTTATTTTGCTAGTTTCATTGTTCTTGACAAAAATTCAATATTTTTCCACTTTTCTTCATGTTCTTGAAATAAAACTCCTTCTATAGCATATTCTGAAGCATCAGTTTCTACTCAGAATTTCTCTTCCCTTCTTGGTAGAACAAGTATAGACTAGCTTGTGATCTTCTCTTTTAGTTCATCAAATGCTTCTTAATGTTCTTTCTCTCATTTATATTTCTTTTTTCCTTTGAGTTCATTGAGGGATTTTGTTATGTAACTGAAGTTCTGGATAAATTTTTGATAAAAGTTGGTGAATCCTAAAAAGCTTTCCACTTCTTTGATCTTAGTTGGAGTCTTCCATTCTTTTATAGCCTTCACTTTGTTATTTTCCATTTGTACTTTTCCTCATCCTATGACTACTTCTAGGATCAGAATTTCTTTGATATCAAAATCACATTTTGATTATTTAAAGCATATATTATACTTTTTCACTAGTTTTAAGAATTGAATTGTTCTTTCTTTCAATTCTTTCTTTGTCTTGGCTGGAATTACAAAATTGTCCATATAGTTTGCTAGTACTCCTTCATGTAGTAGTTCTTGGAATATGCTGTTCATCATCCTTTGGAATATCTTTGGCAAATTGCACAGTCCAAAGTATATCACTTTGGGTTCGAATAAATTTTTATTAGTCAAAAAGGCTGTTTTCTATTCATCTTCTTCTTTGATTCATATGTTGTTGTATATCCAGATGAGATCTAGTTTGTTGAAATATTTTACCTCCTTTAATTTGTCTATAACTTCTCCAATTAGAGATAGTGGTATCTTATCCTTGATCATATACTGGTTCAATTTCTAGTAATCTTATAGTAACCTATCTTTTTTTGGAATGTAGAAATATAATGTTGTATATCTTGAACTTGATTCTACAATTAATTCTATCTTGAGTTATTTGTCTAACCATTTATTCAATGCTTTATCTTTTTTAATTATCATTGCATAGGCCTTAGTATTGAGTTCTTTTGACACTTCTTCTGTGAGATTAATTTCATGGTTTCATTCTTGTTGAACAAATGTATAAAAGGTCAAATATATTCTGGAAGGTCTTTTGGGTTTATTGGGTCTGGTTCCTTTCCAATTTCCTATTGTCCTTTATCTTGTGTGTCTATTGTCTGTGCCCTTCTTGTCTTGAATGTAATCTTCTAATGACTTATTCTACATGATCTTGAACATCTTATAAATCATATTATACCTTTTTCCCAGTTCACTTCTGGATTGTGTTTATACTACTGCCGATGGTCTGTGCTCACTACTGTGCACCCTACCCTAAATGACCATGTGCAGAATATGAGGTCAACATGTGGTATCTATATTGTATGACATCATTTGTTCTGGATCTTTCTACTTTGTTCTTTGTGTCTTGTGACCTAACCCTAACCCTATGTTCTAAAAATAAAAAATAAGAAAATAAAGTGAAAAGAAAATGAAAATGGAAAATGAAATAAAGAGAAACTAAGTCCACTGTTTGTGAACTTGACAAGTTGTATCATAAGAACATGTTTATACCATTTAAATCTGTTACTGTTGTATCAATTTGTTCTCTATGTCTGTTAATTTTCACCTTCAGTGGTACAAATCTTGTTACTTCCCCATTCTTGGTACCATCTGTATTGAATACTTTAAATGAGATATTTACTGGTTTTGTTTTGATTTTTTCTTTCTTGACTAATTTCTCATTGATTCCCATATGAGTGCATCTGGAATTCACCAATGTTTGAAGTCATAGCTCTTTTCTGTTCTTTGTCTTAATTGTCAGACTTACAAAGTTTGAACCTAAGTTTCTTTTAATTTTCTTTTAATTTTATTCTTTTCTTTTCTTTTTTCTTTTTTTCTTTTAGTTTCTAATCTGGGAACTGGAAATAAGGTTTAGCATGACATAATGGTCACACTGTCACATGTCACATGTCACAATCACAGTAATGGTCACAAGTCATGTGGTAGCAAAGAAAGAACATAAAAGGTTCTGGAAAGATGATGTCATACTGTATATTTAACATATATTGATCTTAAGGCAAATATATAATCATTTAGGGTAGGCTAAAGTAGTAGTTGCATGGACCATGAGGTTTTAGTATATAAGGCAGACAATTCTGTACAGAGTTCTCTATCAAGTTCTCTTATGTAAATCCTATACAAGGTTCCTCTTCTTGATCAACTCTAAGGTCTTTAAGTTGTAATATTAATCTTTGCTTGTACATTTAATTCTTTCTCTTTGTTGTTCCATTAGTAGGGAATAACATATTGATTCTGAGCTTTAATTACAGAGGTCCTTTGTACTATGCCTACTCAGAACCATTTCCAAAATTCTGTTCTTTATCTTTATCTTCTATGTCTGTTTTTTCTTATATACTTCTGTTCTTCATCTTCTATCCTGATTAACAGTTCTTGATAATGTGTCTTATTCTTTTGCATTTGTAACACTTCCTAGTATCTTGTTTCTTTGGTTTCTTGCAATCTTTCACCATATGTTTGTATATATTGCAATTAAAGCACTTAGACTTTCCATTCTTGTCAAAATTGTTGTTAGCTTTTCTTATATTCATAGGTATACCTCATCCTCCATATATTATTCCTAATACTGTTCTATAGTCTTGTTGTCCTTCTGTAGACTCATATCCTTGTCTGACTGATATTATTGCCACCTTCCATTCTTTTAATGTCTCAGGTGCTGCTATTGGTGGGTATCCTAATATTGTCTTGATAATATCCATTCACACATTTTTCTTTAACAAGAAAATAGTATGTAACTCATCTGTGTCAGCCTTCATGGCCAACACTTTGAACTCTATCATGAAGTCCACTATGTGTCTCTTTTCTTGCTTAAATATCTTAATCTTCCATTCAGCATCTGCTGCCTTGCTCTTGTCACTGAATATGGTCTTGATTTCTTGTACAAATTCATCTCAATCCTAGATTTCTGTTACTTTGTCTAGCTTATCGAGCTTCTTCTGAGCATATATACTAGTTATATTCCCTCTAAGATAGGCAAGGACCACAGTAATCCTGTTGTCTGTTTCTATAACTCTGTTGATCTTGAAGAATAATCTTATTTCTCTCCACCAGTCTTCAAATTTTGTCTTGTCATTATCAAACCATTCTAGATCTGTAACTATACTCTTAATCACTCTTACCTGTATATTATTCTCATTTACTAGTGCTGTTGACATTTCATCTGTATATTCTGTACTTGCTTGTGAGGTTTCTTTAGTGATCTTTAAAAATCCTAGTTGTTCTAATAATGTCTCTATCTCATGTTCTCAACATTGATCTGTTCTGCTATTTGTGGGCTATGCTACAAGTATTGTATATCTTTTAACAGTTAAACTGTCAATCATTTTAGTGGTCTAACCACTATACACTCTCCTTTTGCAAGGTGAGCCTGGTGATGCTTTACCAAATATTATAACCTTAGGCTTGACTCAGGTTGCAACTTAGACAAAGACTTAAGTAAGAGAATAGGAATGAGTCAATTGGTAATTGTAATGATATATGACTGTATCTACAATTATATATGCCTATTAAAAATGAGTTTAAGGTATGGTAAATATATGTTAATGACATCACAAAACATGAGGAAGATAAAAGGAAACAATGCCTACTACATGAGATACTGACTGAGACAACTACAGCATAGCTGATCATTGTGTCATAAAAAACAACTCTTAACCCTGTAGTCCATGCTATAGTCATGTGGTAAACATGAGGGAGCAATCATAATATTGATGATAGAGCTTTTGATTTTTTGTTGCTACTTGAAAGTTATTTTTTCTAGTACAAGACAATAGAGCATGGAATTGGGAGTGTGGTTTCTTTCTAATAGTGACTTGATAATATGATTATGTGGAAGAGTGGCCATTTTCAATTGATTTCTATCACTCAGCTTTTGTAAATAAAGTTGTATGGGAATTAGACTAGTGATAGTTTCCATTTTCAACATTAGAGATGTATGAAATATGCTAAGAATTCATATTGTGGCTTGTCTTTACATTTTGTTGAGCACTTTAAGAGGATGAAATAATAGTGCTTTGTTATAATACTACAATAAAAAACTGTAAAGAGCAATAGAAAGAACACATGTTGTTACGACCTTAGCTTGGAGCTCAGATTGCACTTAGGCAAAGACTTGAGTGTAATGAGGAAAAGGTCCATCATACACAAGGCAATTGAGTCATAAAACACAAGGATAGAGCAAGGACACAGTACCTACTATATGAGGCGCTGATTGAGATTACTTCAGCATAGCTGATCATATTGTCATTGTCCTATATTCTAGTTCATGCTGAATGTATGAGGCATTTAATTGTAATAATACCTCCCTTTCAGCTTTCATGTCCACATGAATTAGATCAACACTTTGAGTTCTCCAACCACATAAGTTGCCATGATTTTCTTTGTAGGACTAATGATTGCTTGTCCTTGATTGTTGACAGCAATGAAATATGGTTTATGTGGAGGACCTTCTTGATACATAGATATAGAGAATTCATTTTGTGAGGTTTCTGTATTATGCTTTTCTTTGACAAAGGCCACTGTCATTTCTCTCCAGAATTTGGGATTTTGTTCACCTCTAGAGCGAAGTGATCAATAGTGTGGAGGTGGTCTGAATAATCTTGTTTGTGTTGGAGCATGTATAAATTTCATATGTCATTCTAAGTTCTTGATTTCATTATGTATGAAGCTTGATTTGGTTATCTTAGATGATGTGGTTGTCGATACTTCATATGGCTTGATGAGTATAACTTCTTTCTCCTCTATTGTTCCATTCTTTGATTCTTGTCTTCGCTCTTCTTTCTTGTATAACTCTTGTATCTTCTGAATGTTGTCATCTATATATTGATTTCCTCTTTCTTTATATCTGTCCAACTCATCAGCCAACATTCTTTGAATTTGATACATCCAATCTTTCATGTTGCTTTGAATTAGATCTTGAAAATTCTAGCATTCATCGTTCTATTGTCAATGCTTGCTTTTAAGATCATTCTCTCTATCTCCGTAACCATCATATTTGTCTCTTCTACTATCTTCATCATGTCCTGTACCTGCCTCTGTACATCAATTATTGCTTCAAGTCCTTTCAATATTTTGTGGTATAGTTTAGTCTAGTCATTGCATTTCTTCTTAAATATCTTAGCCTCGTTCATATTATTTAATTTCTTGGTGATGTAGGGGTTAGGGGAAGTAGAAGCAGTCATGTAGTAGTAGTTGTTGTTAACTTGGGAAGACATCATTCTTTAGGATTTGAGTATTGTTGTAAATTGTCAAAAGTGGGATTTTACCCTCTCTCTTTATAGGTTTTGACTTAAAAACTTCATCTAATAATCTCTAATTGCCTCTTTTGCATAAGGCAATCCTGATTCTGCAATCTATTGGTCATGTTTGTCTTCATAGCCCTTCCAATGCACCAGGTATTACATCTCTCTTCCACATTTTTTATGTTTCTGTACTTTTTTAACTTTGTATTCCTTTTCTTCATTAATAATCATAGGTGGAGGTGCTGGTTCCATATGTTGTACTTTGAAATGTAGTTCCCTGCACCTTGTCAGCAGCTCTTCATTGAACATGTTATGAATCATCTATTCATCTGGAAGTTTAAGCTGAAACACTTCTAGACTAATATTTTTTGAGATTCTAAAAAGTCCGTATCTTTTCTGGTCTAGCTTCTTCAAGAGTCTGTTTGAATGGATATTCTTGTTTTCTAACCACACATTGTCTCCAACCTTCAATTCTTAAGGATTTCTTTGTTTCTTGTCAAACTGCTTCTTCATTGTTTCTTGTGCTGCCTCCATAGAATTCGTAGCTTCATCCCAACTTCTTTGTAGGCCTGTAAGGAAAGCTTCTAATTTTGGAAACTCTATTTGTACCACAAGGTTGCCCTTTCATAGGTGTCTTCCAAAGTTAAGTTCGAATGGTGTCCTACCTGTTGCTATATGTTTTTTGTCATTATATTGGAATTCTGCAGCTGTTAGCCATTCTGTCCAATTGTTTTGTTGGTAATTGATGTGGTATTGCAGAAATATTCCTACTTCCTGATTAATCCTCTCTATTTATCTATCTGTAATATGCTGTTGACAGTTGTCTTGTGATTCCTAGTGTTTTCATAAATTCTTCCATAAATTTCGACACAAACTGTAGTCCTCTGTCACTAAGTATTTTTCTTGGAATTTTATGAAGCTTCTATATTTCATCCCAGTAAATCTTTGCTATGCTGTCAAGTTCACAAATGGTGGACTTAGGTTTTCTTTACTTTACTTTTAATTTTTAATTTTATTTGTTTTTCTATTTTCTATTTTTAGAACAACTAGAGTTAGGGTTGATCGGTCACGCTGTCACATCAGTCACAATCTAATGGCATAGTCACGAGACTTAGAAGAATTTAGTAGAAGATTCGAGAACAAATGACATTATACAACATGAACACCACATGTTGGCCTCACGAACTACACATGGTTGTTTAGGGTAGGATGCACAGTAGTCAGCATGGACCATCTGTAGGACTATATAAGGTAGACTAGTTTGTAGAAGAGTTCTCTATTGAGTTCTCTTATGTTACTCAGTACAAGAGTCGTTCTTTTGTCTAATTTTAAGGACTTAAGTTCATAACATATGCCTTCTGGGGATATATTGGTTGTTGTTGTCTTTAGTGTTATGAATCAAGACTCAAAGTGTTAAGTCAAGAAACAACTCTTGTATTGGAGTGACACAAGAGAACTCGATAGAGTTCCTAGTACAGAGTAGTCTACCATATATACTACTACTCATGGTCCGTGCTAACTACTGTGCACCCTACCCTAAATGACCATGAGTATAACATGAGGCCAACATGTGTTGTCTATGCTGTATGATGTCACTTTGTTCCGGAACCTTCTACTTCCTTCTCTTATATCCCGTAATCAGTCTTGTGATTATGCCATCAAGTTGTGACTGATATGACAGTGTGACTGATAGCCCCTAACCTGAGTTGTTCTAAAAATAGAAAAATGAAATGAAAAGAAAAGAAAAATGAAATAAGAAATGAAAATGAAAATAAAAGTTAAGTCCATTGTCAATGATCTTGACATTTAGCCTGATCATCTTTGTAAATCTGTCTACTATTACTACAATAGCACCTATTCTATTTGACTTAGGCAGTGGTCCAATAACATCAATACTGATCTCTTGCTATGGTTCCTATAGTATATTGAGTGGGTGTAATTCTCCAGATTTCTTCTGATGTTGAACTTTATTCTGTTGATACTTGAAGCATCCTTGAATATATTTTTTGACGTCTTTCTTAAGTCCTGGCCACCAGTAGTTTCTTTTGACCAATTCCATCATCCTTTGTTATTCTGGGTAACTCACATCTGTAGGATCATGATTTTCTTATTGTTTAGAATATATATCTGTCTGTTCATGTAGGTTATTCCATCTTGCTCCCAGGTTAGACCATCTTCTTTCTTTAACTCCTGTTCCATTTCATGTTTCTTCATTTTATTTCTTTGTATTTCTTTCAGTAATTCTGAATCTTCTGTCGTCTTGTTTCTTCTGATCATTTTTATTTCAGTGGTTGTCCTTCTTGCCCATAAATCTTCTCTGAACATCTGAATATCCTTGTTGTCTTCTCGCATATCTACTTGATCCTTTCTTAATAGAACATCTAGCTTGTCTTCTATTTAACTTATAAGGTTCTCTGAAGTACTTGAGGTTTTTGTGATCTATCTAGATTTTGAATGGTTCCATTGTGTCTAGTAAATATTGTTTCTACTTTGCTAAGACTTTAACAATTGCCAATAGTTCTTTGTCATAGATTTTGTAATTTCTCTCCACTAGTTGCATCATTCTAGATAAGAATGCTATTGGTTTCCATTTTCCTTCTTGTTCTTGAGATAATACTCCTCCAATGGCATGTCCTGAGGCATCCATTTCTACTCTGAATTTTTCTTCTCTTTTCAGAAGAGAGAGTACCAGTTGACTTGTAATTTTCTCCTTTAGCTTTTCAAAAGCCTTCTGGTGTTCTCCGTTCCATGTCCATTTCTTCTTTCCTTTCAACTCATTTAATGGTTTTGCTGTATGACTGAAGTTTTGAATAAATCTTCTATAGAAGTTCACAAATCCTAGGAAGCTTTCTATATCTTTGACTTTCATTGGCATTTTCCATTCCTTGACTGTCTTAATCTTTTCTTGTTCCATCTTAACTTGTTCTTTTCCAATGATTACTCCTAGTATTGGAATTTCTTCCATATTGAAGTCATATTTTGATCTTTTAAAAAGTTATGTTTTTCTGCAATCTTTAAAAACCTAATTATTTATTCTTCGAGTTCCTTTATCATCTTGGCCAGTATAATGAAGTTGTCTATATAGTTCACCAATACTCCTTCATGGAGTAATTCCTGGAAAATGCTGTTCCTAAATAAGATCGAATTTATTGAAGTACTTTGCTTTCTTTAGTTTGTCGATGACTTCTTCTATTAATGAGAGTGGTGTCTTGTCCTTGATGGTGACTTGATTGAGCTTCCTGTAATCTTGAACCAGCCATAGTGAACCATTCTTCTTTGGAATATAAAAACATAGGGCTGTATATTTTGATTTTGATTCCACTACCAACCCAGCTTTTAGTTGTTCATCCAGCCACTGGTTAAGAGCTTCTTCTTCTTTCAATATCATTGCGTAGGCCTTCATGTTTAATTCCTTGGGTGCTTCTTCTGTCAGGTTTATCTCATGATTCTATTCCCATTGTTTCAGTAATTTCTCAAATTTCTTCTTATTAAATAGATGAGTAAATGGTCAAATATATCCCAGTAGATCCTTTGAGTTCATCTTGTTCTGTTTCTTGGTTTCCATTGCCTGTGTCCTTCTGGTTTTAAACTCGATATCTTGATATTTCATCTTGCAACTTTCTGGGCATCTTGTGAACCGTATCATTCTATTTTTCCAGTTGACTTCTGGGTTATGCTTGACTAGCCAGTCATGTCCTAGAAACATGTCTATTCTGTTTAAATCCATTACCACAGCTTCTAGCTGTTCCTTATGTGCATTGATTTCAATTTCTAGAGATGCTACTTTGGTCACCTCTCTGTTCTTTATCCCATTTATATTAAAAACTTCAAATGAGAAGTTTATTGGCTTTATCTGTATTCTTTTTTCCTTGACCATGTCACAAACTTTATTCAGCTTGTATCTCCACAACCAGTAGACCGATTTTCACAAACTAAGTTGCGCTGGGAAGCCCCAAATGAGGGCTATCCGCACATATGCGGGATGTACAAAAGCAACAGCAAATGACTGAGATATCAGGACATCAGTAGCTGTAAAAGCTTCGTCCGCTAATATCTCAGGAACAGCTGAACGGATTCGCACAATTAAACTTGCGTTGGAAAGTGTGCATCAATCCGTTTCCAACGATATATAATGCATCTCAAAGCAATAAGTATTGGTAGAGATACAAGTATATCAATGTAGTGACATAATTAGTTACCTTCTAAAATTAGCCTGACAGCTGCTATGACAGCTGACAGCTCCCATCAGGTACGAGTT
>Ga0157364_1008361_pt1 | contig 10726 bp, 8 predicted proteins | sample AttsexASBM2_FD_111476 | JGI IMG/M metagenome (GOLD analysis project Ga0157364, IMG submission 111476) | Fungus gardens microbial communities from leaf cutter ant in Ribeirão Preto, State of São Paulo, Brazil - Atta sexdens ASBM2 | ecosystem: Host-associated > Fungi > Mycelium > Unclassified ... | reverse complement strand
TCCTATAATTCATATATCGGAGCGAGGCCGCGAGTATCGAATTGCCGGTACCCGTCGATGGATATTATGGATATTAGAAGTCGAATCAGCGAACGAGACGTTGCGTTATGTGTTACAATTTCATTTTTTTTTGTTTTTGGCACGGTTATCCTAACTGTTACCAAATCAATCGTGAAAGGAAATTTACGTCCGGGGCATCACACTAAGATACAATCGGTGCTCGATACCAATGAACTTTCGCAATGACATGGCGTCTTCGACAACGGATATAGAGTGATGGAGAAATGGGAGTGTGTGCACGAGAAAAGCGCGAGAATCGCGAGATGCGCAATTTTCTCGAAAACCATTCGATGCTAATCAACCCTCCTCTCGAACACCTCGCGAGGCGTTCTTTGGTGGCCGTACGAAAATATCGTAACCCGATACGAAGTTATGGGTACGGAGAAAATACGTTATATGGACGTGTGTTCTCTGTATCCGTATTGAAAACGGGTACTTTTCCGTTAGGCCAACCTACGATTTATATCGGAAAACGTTCGGAGTTAATTGGCGCAGCTCTGAATTTTAATTTGGATTCTGTCGAGGGTATCATTCGGTGTACAGTACTTCCTCCACTCTTTCATCCTGTACTCCCGTACTCCCGTACCGCGTACAAGGCAAATTGTTGTTCGGACTGTGTCGTAGTTGCTGTGAAACATTCTCGCAGGTCGAAAGCACTCACGATCTCTCCATCGATCATGAATTCATAGATATGAGTATCCTGCGAATTGCGCAAAGTCCTTGAGAAAGGTTATCGACGAATGTGAGCGAAATATGGCAATTTAGAATCACACGATTCGATCCTTGTACGAGGCAAGATGGTTTATTTGCCGAATATGCCGAATATCAATAGTTTTTTGAAATTAAAGCAAGAAGCTAGCGGATGGCCGAGCGAATGCCAGGATGACGAGAGTAAGGAACGGTACCTTCGGGAATACGAAGAAACTGAGGGTATTGTTTGATAAAAATAATATCGTTCGAAATCCTGGTTTACGTTCAATCTTGGTTACGTTGCGAAACTCTACTTGAATTCTTTCTGGGGTAAATTCGGCCAACAAAATTTGCCTAATATAGAGATCGTAAAAAATACTAACATTTGGCAACGTTGCTCACGAGTTCAGAGCATGAAATAACTAATATATTACCTGTCAACGAGATAATATATAGTATGTTTCGTGGCGACTATGCGAAGAAACGTTCGCACCTTCTCCGCAAACCCTGTAATTGCGGCACGGACAACATCACAAGCACGATTGATATTATATCTAGAGAATATCTAGAGAAATTAGGTAGGCGTGTTTTATATTGTGATACAGACTCGTGTATTTACATAAGCAGAGGCGAACCGAACGAGTACGAGCTGCGCACGGGGAATTTTCTGGGCGATATGACGGACGAACTTGAGAGCTACGGACGGGGCAGTTTTATCGAGTCGTTCGTGTCCGCGGACTCGAAATTCTATGCGTAGTTCGTATACTGGAAGGTAACCGACATGAGATTTGTAAAGTTAAAGGAATAACATTAAATTATAAGAACTCTCGAATTATAAATTTTAATAATATTAGGAAATTAATAATAGATAATAAAAGAGAAAGGCACGATGAAGAAGAAGAAGAGGAAATGGGAGAGGCAGCAATAAATTTGAGTTTTATCGCAATCCGATGTACCGTGTTTCACGAAGTCGTAAAGCGAAACGAAACAAAGACGTGTGCACCGGTATTGATAAAACGCAAATTTATTAATAATCGCTTCCGTATGATTTTAGGAGAGAATAACGATTTCTTCTTCTTTTTCTTTCTCTCACTTATATTTTAAGCTCATGCCTTTTCTGCCTATTTGCGTAGTATTTAAGTATTACGTAAGAAAAAACTTGAGTTTAAGTGAGTTTTTGTAAATAATAAAATATAAGTATCTCTCTTTTGCAAAAAAATATTTTTATTAGAATTTTATTGAATGGTTTAAAGATGTAAAAACATAAAAATGTAAATATTGTTTCTGAATAAATGAATTTTTTGTGTAAGAGCAAAAATATAATCAATATAAAAAAATAAAAATTATATGTTTCCTTTTCAACCTTCCTCTTTTTTAAAAAAAGTATCGAATAAAAAATATTTTGTACTTGAAGAAAACAAGAAGAGGTATTTTATTATATAATTCTAACCAGTCTTTCCGATTTTTCTACGAAAGCTTTTCTCTCGCTGCGGCATCAGAGTAAGCTTATTTATCGACGATGCCACGCACTCACTTAACGATAAAAATATACGCTGATTTGACGCAAAGATAAGCTTATGCGCATCGTACCGCGGCGAGATCAGCTTTTCGCCCCGCCGCGGTGGTCTTCGCTGACAAGTCCACGCGGGGGTACGCTGATGCGAGCGCTCGTCCGTCGCGTGGGGGTCTCCGTGATGATTAGCTTATCCCCCCTATCCCCTCCTAAAATCATTTCGTTTCGCGAATTTCTATTCTAGAAATCAAACGATATTTTTCCTTTTTGTTTTTAAAGTCGCGCACGGGGATCGATCATTTATTTCGTAAAATGGATGTGCGTTGGAAATTACAATGGATGTCCTTGGACGTTGATCGTATGCGGACCAATCGATTGCGGGAAGACGATCTTTGTGAAGGCTTTTCTTATTTATCTCTCATATCTGACGTGCGCTTTGAAAGAGTTTTGTTTTATTACGCGGAATGGCAAAAAGCTTATCGTCCATTACAATACGACACACGCGTAAAAGAATTCGAAGCACAGCGTTGGGGATGCAGCAATAAACGACGAAGAAGAATATAATTGAATTTCGCGAGGAATTATCGCGTTCGGAAGATTATTCGAACGATCCTCTTTCTCCGAAATTAGTGATAATCGACGATCTTATGAGAGAATCGTCGTGCGATCGTAGATTTTTTTACCAAAGGCAATCATCACAAGAATCTCAGTGTTATTCTTATCTCGCAGAATCTATTCCATCAGGGACCTGGCCAGCGTGATGTATCACTTAACGCGAATTACATCGTTGACAAAAATCCACGCGATTGCGCTCAAATTCATTTAGCGTCATTTAGCGTCAAGTCTATCCCGAAATTTTTAGCGTCAAGTCTATCCCGAAATTTTTAGAAGAGACATACTACGATGTCACATCGAGTATTTGTTGCTCGATCTGAAACAATCAACTCCAGACAAGTATCGATTTCGAACGTGTATTTTCCGAAGATACGATTCATTATGTCTACGTGCCACGTAAATCATTTTTCAGCGGATTCGTAAAATAAAAGTTGAGAACAGGTAATATGTGCCAATCATAGATTTTTTTCTCGCGATGAAAGTGACGAGAAATCGCACAGAGTGACGAAAATCGCCACACATTCGATTGGTAAGAGAAACGCCTATCTCCTCGCGGCGCTCTATCATTTGAACAAAATTTCAATGCATAACTTTCTTGCGCAACGCTGACGAAAAACTAATTCGTTGTATCTATGAATGTGTGTTTAATACATTCAAAAGTAATATCTCGCTCAAACGGTGTGAAAAAAATCGGTTAACGAAATATAAAAAACGCTCTGCGTCGCGTCATTGTGATAATTGGAAGGATAAAAGAAAAAAGCTGGTGCAACAAGGCAGATTTTTACCTTATATTATCGACCTTATTATCACTAATTATCGAAAAAACGAAATAGTAAGGATAAAACGTTATAGACAGGGCTAAGAAAATAATTTTAATTTCGATGGAAAATCTGGAGAGAATGCATCAATTACATCAAAATTCGACAACATTCGTTGACGGAGAGTCAAAAGAAATAACAGTACCGCAAAATTCGGATAACATCTCGAACACTAATAATACAGCGCAAATTCCGGGAACTCATCTGCGGAAATGAGTCGTATTCTTAATTCCAACTGACGTGACGAAAGTGAGAGATGAAAAATATACAGGGAGGCATTATGGCGATATCTACGATTTATCCAAGAAACGCGAAGATAGAAAGACGTACATAACGAAAATGAAAATGCAGAAGACAATGCTACACGAGATGCCTCCGCTGATAACGAGACGGCGTTTTTTCACGATCTCACGCAAACATCCGATATACCACCATCATCACATTCCATTAATAACACAGATATTATTACGGAAAATTTCGAAATTTCGAGCGAGCATAATCATACGATGAAAAGCATAAAAAAAATACTGGAAATCGTAATCTTATCGTAAGCATGTACACTTACTGATGAAACATTTGTTTCGAAAAGCTGTGCCTGATAGAATTAGTTGGGAGCATGGAATCGTGACTATAGATGGCAACGTTGTGAAAGATTCGAATATCGCTGACTTAATAAACGATGCAACGCGAGAGAAAAACTTTGAAAGCAGCGGGTAGAAATCAGTTTGCACGATTACTCTGTGTTGAACATACCTTCTGCACTGGTGAGAAATAAAAGATTATTGTCCGCGCATGGTGTTGCTATAAACAATGTAAAACTTTGATCTCGCGCGAATTCCACGGCTTTCATATCGAAAGCGCGAGTTCTACGTCGATTGTATCGAGAGCACGAGGAAGGAGAAAAACGTAAAAATTACGAACAAGAAATAGACGAGGAAAGTTCGTTTCTTTCTCACATACACGAAAAACAGATACTCTCATATCTTTGTAAACGGGAAAAAATCGGTTACTCGGTTGAAAAAAACTGAAATAACGATGGCATTTGAAAAACTCTACTACGATCCGTTGCATTATGCGAGCTATTCGGCGGTGGATAATCTAACTCGTGCTGTTAAACTGAATTTTTCGCGAGGAGAAGTACGCTGGCTCGAATCGCATACACATTGTACCGACCATTGCGCAGAAAATTTCTACGATTGCATTACAACGTAACAAATTGACGACGTGTGGGAGGTAGATTTGATCGAACTCCGAAATCTAAAAAGTTACAATGACGGTTATTCCTATCTGTTAGTGATTATCGATGTACTAAGTAAATATGTCTGAGTAGAACCGTTATGTGACAAAACGAGTAACTGCGTGATAAAAACTTTCCATCGCGTACTAGCAAAAAGCGAAGGGCGAGTACCCGTATACTTGCAAACGGACAAGGGCAAAAAATTTGTCATCAATGCAGAAATTTCTTAAAGAAAACGACATACGTTTTTGGGTAACGCGCAATCCGGACATTAAAACCGTCATCGTCGAGCGTTTCAACAGAACACTGAAAGAACGAATGTGGCGTTACTTCACGCATAAAAATTCACGACATCGATGTTCTTCAGAATATTGTACGCTTACAATCACATGCGTCACGAGAATTCAACCAGCAGTAGTAACGAACCAGTAGAAAGAAAACACACGTATCGCTCGTGAAAATATAGCTCATCGTCGGAAAAACGAAACGTTAAAGAAACTTGCGCGAAAGGTTAAATGACGCGTCGGAGATTTCGTCCATATTAGTATAGCGAAAGGCGCCTTCGAGAAAGGATACGAGGCTAAGTGGAACGAGGAGATATTTCAAATTTACCGTGTCCTCGATTGGTGAAATCCTCACGTGTACGAACTGCGATATTTAGCAGACAAAGTTATAGACGATATTTTTTATGAGCAAGAATTAACTTGAGAAAAACTTACAGGAAGAACAGTTTATCGTTGATCGTGTGATAAAGAGTAGGGGACGAGGAGCTAATAAACAAGTGTTAATTAGTTTGCGCGGTTACTCCAGTAAGTTTGATACTTGGATTCCGGCTTCGAGTTTAATTTCTCTTCCCGATGGAGGAGGAATAATTTCTTCTGGTACTTCCGAGTAACAGCAGTATGCGTCATTTTCCGAATAATACACCTCGTCCTTTATCACAGAATTACCTCACTCTATAGTATTACATGGGCAATGGGAGATTGCAATAAGCGAGATTTATCTAGCTTTTTACACGTACGTCATAACGAAAATGTGATTCGTCAATGTTAAACCCGATGAGGGGACGAATGGTGCGTTTACAGCAAAAGAAGTTACACTTCCAAATGGAATTTACAATGATATCCGTGAGCTTATTGATGCGATTAATATCGTGTGTAAAGTTGCCGAACCGCATTTTTATTTCGAACAGCAAAAAGTGTCTGGCGGTAAAGTCTTGATAAATATTAACTGCGATGAGAAATCGCAGAACGCTAACAGTGACGCTGTACTTTAAACGTAAGCAATAATTTTCTTTCTTCCATGCGAGTGTGACATTAGTCTTTAGTTAGGAATTAACGATGGAATATTTCGATGCGTGGGACACCGATAGCAGAGATGAAATTCCACGTGTTTTCATCGCCCTACCAGCGAACATGGAATCGGAAGCTTTCTCGGCGGGTTATTTAGAAAAATACTACCTACGTAAATAAAGATGCACGTGCTATCGATAAAGAAATATTTTACGTGCGGGAATTACGTGTGGTAATAGAAGATGTCGAAAATAATAAAGGAAGCGGTCAAAAATCAGCTCGCAGAATCGCGAAGTAATCTGAAGAGAAAAACCAAAGAAAAAATTAATTCCCTGATGAAGAGATCGATATAAAATATCCGCGAAATCCGCGGCGCTTCAGTTTCCATCCGTTGGTCAAGATAGATGTATCGTGCATCGTAAACGACGTCGCGGGATAAAAAGAAAATCATCGAGAAATACCACAGAGAAAAAGAGCAAAAAAATAACAAAGAAGAAAAAGAAAATTCGTATTACAAGAAAAAAAAATCATTCGCTAGGAAACATCGAGTCAAGAACGCGACGTATCCGACATATTCTCTTAATTGAGATAAGAATTCGTGACTGAAGAAAAAGCATGTCTTTTTTTCATACCCACTCGAGCGAGCGTATAAAGAGCGAACTCGATTTCTTCTCTCTGCCTCCTACGCAAACCAACATTAAGAGTTCGCAATGTTTATTACAAATCCGTAATTTCGCTCGCGAACGACTCGCTCATAGAATTCGTCATACCCGGGCATGGAGAAGATTATCTAAACCTCACTCACACTATGTTGAGCCTTCGCATACGCGTAGAAAGCGAACGCGGGGAGAGCATATCGGTCGCACCCGACGATAGAGCAAAAGTAGGATCTGTAAATCATTTACTGCATTCCATATTCAACCAAATCGACGTATATTTTAAAAGCCCGTATCGCTACCAAACAACGCTTACGCATACCGCGCATATCGCGTTATTAAATTATGCTTCACCCGCAAAAATCCCATTCTAATCATTTTTGCTTATGGAACGCGGATATCTCTGGACGACACATTAAACTCGTCAAATCCAAATACAGTGCTCGAGAGACGCGCAATACATTCAAGGAAATCGCGCTTTAGATCTCATTGGTCACCTTCACTGCAACGTTTTCAATCAAGATAAATTTTTAATTAACGGAGTGGAAGTTATAATGAGACTCGTACGTTCGAAAAATTCATTTTGTCTTATGGAGAATAAAATGATATCGAAAATATGCATTCTTGACGCTAGTCTATTCGTAAGAAGAGCAAAAATAAGCCCGGGTATGCTACTCGCACACGCTGTAATGCTGAATAAACTACCGCCAAGTATTCCCTTACGAGAGTCGAAGTTAAAACATTCACAATACATGCAAGCGTCGTGGGGAATCGATACACAATTCGGACAGCTGCCGAAACGAATAATAGTAGGTTTTGTCAATAACAAGCCGTTTAACGGCGATAGAAAATTGAATCCGTTTAATTTAAAAAATTACGGTAAATTTCTTTTCGTTGCACGCCGATGGCATGCAAATTCCCAGTAGACCGATACAACTAAATTTTTCGAAAGACGAGCCGCTCTACGTTGCTTATCACACATTATTCTCGGGAATTCATTCATTTTCTGAACGAGGTTAATTCTTTTATTATTAAATAGATACGATTACGCCAATAGTTACACTCTTTTCGTTTTCGATCTTACTCCAGATCTATCCGCTAATTGCGCAGGACATTGGAATCTCGTAAAACACGGAAGCTTATGATTAGAAGTGAGATTCGAAAAAACTCTTTCTCTAACTATTAATTGCATCGTCTATGCCGAATTTGATAATATTTTAGAAATCGACTCCTCGCGTTAAATCATTGTCGACTTTTCCGGTTAGCCCTATGGCTTCAGCGAGAAAATTTTTCTCCCCACTACACATTTTTTTCTTATCTAATTGGACACGCGAGATGACGAAAAAAGCTTCTGTCTTGTTTGCGACACCGACGCCAGCATTTCGTGACGTAAAAAAAGTAGCGCAAATTCGAATATCATAATAGATATAGTTATCGACATACAAGATTTTTTCAGTGTCGAAGAAAACTTTATTCCGAAAGAAGTCGCAGTTCTAGCAATTAATGCAACTATCATCGGACACTGGATTATGATGTCGATTATGACGCCCATTTGACGATTCGATACCCGAAAGAGTAAGACGAGAAAACAACTGGCTTACCCGAAATTATCACGGAATCGAATGGTTCGATAGAGATGTCAATCCAAAAAACTTTACGATACATGCGTAACATTACATGACACGCACGCTACATCTATATCAGAGGAAGACGAGAGAAGACACACTATCTGAGTAATTTACTCTCTAGAAACATATAATCTGGAGGGAATTTCTCCGGTTTTCAAAAATCTACCAGATTTCGAAGGTCGTGGACAACGCTGCACGCATCACGGATTTCGAACCAACATCGAATCACATTGCGCCTTACGCAACGCTTACAAATTGAAACGCTGGCTAACTGTACGAAATAGCAGCAATTCAAGTTACGATAGCTTTCCCTCAGAAAATTGGAGTGAGAGCGACGTTGAGAGCGAAAAGATAGACAGTGGGAATTTTTCAATTCAATTTAAAAATCAGAAACACGATATCATTCGCAATAAATTGAAACGTGGAGAAAAAATATATCGACAAAAAAGACGAATTAGAGGATAAACAAGCGACAGACGAGGAGAAAAAAGATCTTCTAAAATTCGACTCGCCGACTGATAGAAATAAAGCTAACACTAGTGTCTCACAATCATCGAGCATTTTTGAGAGCTCCACATCTCACACGCCGGCAAAAGAGGTACATTTTGAATTTACGTAAACATTTCCTCTCTCACGCTCTCCGACGACGAGAAATGAATTCGTTGGAAGTTTTAAACGCATTACGTCATCTCAGTGTCCGACATACGGGAGTCTATCCTGCCGATCAACTGCCGAGGGTGTGGACGAAATCGATTGCCATTATATGCTAACACGGACGATCACAATCGATCTGGATCGCCTTCTACATCGAATATGGAACAGGGACGTATTTCGATAGTTATGACTTATCGCCCTTAGATCTAAGATTCCTTTTACGACTTCGACGAAACTTCACTACGTATCGCTGGAATACGACAACGTTATAAGAAATACTTTTTCAAACTTGCGGACAATACTGCTGTGTGTTTCTACATTTTATGTGTAATGGCTATAATCTTAGCCTTTCTTAATCCGTTTACCTCTGATTGTAAACGAAATGACCGATTAATCGTACGGTTATTTCATAAAATTTTTCTTCATTGTAAACATAAATTCGTAAATTCTCATGTTGTATCATATTCAAACGTGTACTGTTTCAAAAAAATGAAATAACTACTTCATGTAATAAATCCCTTTTAAATAAACATTTTGAACTTGTAAATATTGTCTATTTTTTACTCCTAGTCTCCTCACCCTCATTTACAATAAATACATTTCCTCCCGTATTACAGATTTAGATAATGTACATTAAATACATAAAATATAGAAAAAATTTTTTTAAAGTACTGCTCGAAGACGTCGCACCAGTTGAACATGTTCGTTTCTATTTTATCTCTCCCCATTCTTCCTAGCAAAAGATTCTCTCAAATTTTCGTATAAGATTTCATCTCTCATAAATAAAAATTCACAAACGCCAACACATCGGAGATTGTGCCACGCCAATAAAAAAATGACCGTCATAAAATCGCCCGCTATTCATGCCCAGTGTTCGTACTCCGTCCCACGATAAAAAACGCTACAGACCCACTCACCATTTTTTCGGACTTTATCCTTCATTTTGTCAAGGTCCTCTAGCACCTCCCTCTTCCAATCACCTCGCGGGTAGGTACAGTGCGAGTCAATCAGAACACCATTTAATTATCCTATTACTCCTACCCCTTACTCCTCGACCAATCACAGCACGCCCTTTTCCTGACTGACCCGTCTAGGCCACGCTCATGGCGCCGGAGGGAGACGTGAAGGGGGTTTGTTTTGATGCCACATACTACTTGCGTCATATGTTAGACAAACAAGCAGATGCCTTAAAATGCGCATAAGTGAACATAGAAATCACGATCCAACATTCGATTATCACACACCATCGTATGGACTTATTTCATGAATTTGATTGGGATAACACATATTTTAGACAAAGATTAAGTTTTACAAAAAAGATTGTTATCAGAGATATATATTAAAAAACAAAAACTATATCTGAATCTATAAAATATTTTCTCTCGATCTGTTATATTAGGTGTACAACTTTGCTTCCGCCGTTTTCCTATACATGGCTTCAGCTGTAAGTGGTGGTCGAAATAAATAGATCATAGACGTCATACAATAAACTTGGGCATCTGTCAACATAACCCCATAGAAACATTAGTCGATTTGTGTCTGCATCATAAAGTTATTCTCGAT
>Ga0157364_1008360_pt1 | contig 10727 bp, 6 predicted proteins | sample AttsexASBM2_FD_111476 | JGI IMG/M metagenome (GOLD analysis project Ga0157364, IMG submission 111476) | Fungus gardens microbial communities from leaf cutter ant in Ribeirão Preto, State of São Paulo, Brazil - Atta sexdens ASBM2 | ecosystem: Host-associated > Fungi > Mycelium > Unclassified ... | reverse complement strand
GACTTCCACCCCGGTGTGAACCGTGCCTGACACCCCTAGCCAAAGTCTGTCCACACTCTCATCTTATAACAAGAACCTTGTATTGGGTTAACACAAGAGAACTCAATAGAAAACTCTGTACAAGATTGTCTACCTTTATATACTAAAACTCCATAGTCTATGCTAACTACTTCTAGCCTACCCTAAACAGCTATGTATTTGCCTTAAGGTCAATATATATAAAACATGTTATATAATGTCACCCTTCCAGAACCTTCTATACTCTTTTATGTAACAGTGTGACAATAACATCATGTTAATCCTAATTCTAAATCCCTCAAAAATAAACATAAAAGAAAAGAAATAGAAATAAAATCTTTAGAGTCTACTATCTTAAACTTTGACATTCTATATATGAGCTTAAGATATTAAAGATGTGAAAAAGTCTAAACCTAATCATTAATGAATCCAACTAAAGCTCTATATTTCCCTAATAATGAGAGACTTCATTAACACTTATTGTCAGAGTTTAAGATGGTGAACTCTAACTACTTTTTTTCTTTTCTTATTTTTTATTTCCTTCCCTTTTATTTTTTATTTTTGGGGGCTTAGAGTTAGGGTTAACATAACATCACAGTCACACTGTCACATGTCACCTGGAAAAGTGTAGAAGGTTCTAGAAGGATGATATTATATAGCATAATTAACATATGTTAACCTTAAGACAAATATATGGTTGTTTAGGGTAGGCTAGAAGTAGTTGGCATGGACTATGGAGTTTTAGTATATAAGGTAGACAATTCTGTACAGAGTTCTCTATTGAGTTTTCTTATGTTAACCCTAATATAAGATTCTTTCTCTTGATCAACTCTAAGATCTTGAGTTTGTAATACTCATTACATCAAGTCAAAAAAGCATATTTAAGAAGTGTAAAAAATCTTAAACTCTAAAAGATGAGGATATGAGTTAAAATATCTTGCTAAGTGGCAAGAACAACCTTTTAAAGAATCAATATAAAAGAATTAGTGGTTCTGCTATAGATCAGATAAGAAATGTGATAGTTCAAATGCATTATATTAGTTACATACTTATCTCTTAGCAAGAATATAGATTTCTAAGTAGAATGTTACAACTCACACTCATAAATATTCTAGCAAAGGGGCTCATAACATGGGTTATATAGGTCTAGTAAATAATATAGCATTACAAGAGTACTCTCTTAGTCTCAGTCTAGCTACTAATAAATCTCACTTTTCTAATTACTGGTTTATGGGAGTTTTATAATATAAGACTGAGATTAACTTGACCTTTCTAACACTATATATACCAATACTTCTAACTCTCCAAAATAATACTGACTCAAGTCATTATCACCTTTCTCTCAATTATCTTCATACTATTATATAGACAGATTATTAGAAGTTACTAAGAAGTCTTAAACAAAGATCAGAAGAAAACTATTATAGAAAGTATACAGAAAATATTCAAGACTATAAATAATGAACTAAAACCAAGGAATCAGCTAAAAATAGAACTCCTAAAGGATTTTAAAGGAAACTCTACTGAAGTAAGCAATTGGAATAGGAGAATGACTTTGTACTTCAACAACAAGAGAATTAGTGATAATTAGAAAAGAATTGAATTCACATTGGAGAAGATCAAGAGAGGAAAAAATGACTAAGCTCAGAAGTAAGCTGATACTGTTATCAGAATCTTTCTATATTCTTAGAAAGAGAGAAGCCAATGAGAATAAGAAGCCTCTTAAAGAAGAAGATATCAAAAAGTTTATGAACAAACTTTTATTCTCAAACTGAAATCAGATAATTACTCTTATAGAAAATTTTCTCACTATCACAGAATCCCAAGCCAATGCTATCAAGAATTTAAAAAGAGTAAAACAAGATAGCTAAATAGTTGAGAACTACTAGCTAGACTTTTGTACTTGAAATCTAGTAGGGATGTTTAGAGATAGATTAAATACTGGTCTAGCTTGCAAACTAGTAGAAATAGGAGGAATGAATAAAGGCCAGATCTTAGAAGAGTGATATCTCAAAGCAGTCAAGTTTGAGAGAGAAAAACAAGTAGCAAAAGGTATTTTTGGAAAACAGATTATCAAGCCATCAGAAGCCAACCTAGAGGACTAGAGAATGCAACTCACTAGTCAAGAACTCCAATTTAATTGCAATGAGAAAGCAAGATATTTAGTTCAATCACAAAGAAAAAGGATATATCATAGCTTAATGTTTCAAATTAAGAAAGCCTAGAAAATACTTTGAAAGAAAACTTGAGATAAAGAAATCAGTAGGAAAAATGACAGAGGGGGAGCTAAGAGAATTTGTAAAAAGACAGATAGAGAATTTTGGAATTGACAGGAAGAAAGCACCTACTTATCTATCAAAATCATAGAATCAAATCTACAAATTAATAAACTAGTTGATAATAGAAGCTTGATTTATTTGGATACCAGAAGCTTTGGATGAAGCAAAGAATACTTAGCAGAGTGGATAGTAAGAAGAATTAGAGATGAAAATGAGTCTAAGATAGTGAAGATATTAAAAACCTAAACTCATCCTTCTCAAAAAAACAACTGCTCAACAACTCTAGTTTAGAAACTGAACTAACTGACAGACTCAGATGTTATTTTAGCCCTAAAGGCAATGAAAATTAAAAAATGGCAAATAGATATTAAAGTCTAGCTTGCAACTCTTAACACTATGAAAGAGTTCATTCTGACAACATTAATTAACTCAGAATGTACAAATTCATATATAAACTAAACATTCATAGAAAAGAAGAAAATTAACATACAAAAATATAAGAACCCCATTCTATGTTACAATACAGATAGTTCCTAGAATAAAGCTGAAATAATCATAGAATTTATAAAAGTAAAACTCAATATAGAAAATCACTTGAAACAAATTCATCTAACAGTGGTAGAACTAGGAAAGGCAAGCCTGTTTCTAGAATATAACTGACTCCAGAAGCACAATCCAGTCATTAACTAGAGCAAGTCTACACTATCATTCAAAAGATGTTCTTCTTATAGTAGAAGAATATTTCAGGATAAAGAACCAGATAAAAAAAATAAGAGAGCAAGAAGAATAAATACTACTAGTAAATGTAGGAGAGAAAATAGTAGAAAGAAAAAATAACAACTAAGAAGTAAGCTTTGAAGATTGAGTGCCAAAAAAGTACTAGAAATACTATGATACTATCTTTGAGAAGAAAATATTTGATAAGCTTACTCTGTAAAGACTATAGGATTATGCCATTGAAATTATTCCAGAAGTCTCACTAAAAGACTATAAGGTTTACCTATTAATAACTAAGAAACAACAAGAACTCAACAAATTCCTTGAAAAGCATTTGAAATCAGAAAAAATCTAACACTCAAAATCTCTATATATAGTACTATTCTTTTTTATAAAGAAAAGAATAGCTTATTATGGTCAGTTTAATTTACCAGGCTTAATATTCAATGGAGATACAACAACATGAGAATAAGAGAAGAGAATGAGTGGAAAGCAGCTTTTCAAACTAATAAGGGGCTATTCAAGCTACTAGTAATGTATTTTGAACTATGTAACTTTCTAGCAATCTTTCAGCTGATGATAGACTCTCTTTTACAAGAACTCATAGATATTGAAAAGATCATAGTTTATATAAATGACATTCTCATCTTTACTAAAACCCTAGAAGAGCACTGTAATATTGTTGGTCAAGTACTTATAATCTTAAAGAAAAACAAATTGATCTTACAATTAAAGAAATGTTTATTTCACTAGACAAAAATTGACTATCTAGATGTCATAATTTCTAAAGACAGTGTTGAAGTTAACCCAACCAAGATAAAAGAAATATCAGAATGGCCAAAACCTAAGAATAAACAAGAAGTCTGGCAATTTCTAGGATTTTGTAACTTTTATAAATGTTTTATCAAAGGATTTGCTCATACAGCCAAACCACTTACAGAGATGACTGAAAAGAAGAAATGGAGGTGGGAAGTAGAAGAACAAGGAATATTTAGAAAACTGAAGAAATTGTTAATAACAGCTCTAGTACTAGTAGTTCTGGATAATAGCCATAAGTTTTAAATAGAGGTCAATACTTTAGGATATGCAGTTGGAGAAGTCTTATCTCAGCAAAAAAGTAATGACTTCTGGTGACCAGTTACTTATATATCTCAAGCCTTAAATGAAACTGAAAGAAACTATGAGATCTATAACTGGAAACTATTAGCAATTATAACAGAACTCAAATAATGGTAATATTACCTAGCAGACTCCAAGTTCAAGCTATAGTTAGACCACAAGAATCTTGAATATTTTAAAAAGCCTCAAAAGCTAAACCAGCAACAAGCCTAATAGTTTCCAAAGATTCAAGACTACAACTTTGATCTGATTCACAAACCAGAGTCTACTATAAGAAAGACAAATACTTTATCTAGATAGCCTGACTTCAACCAGAAAAGAATAGACAATGAGGAACAAATAATCTTCAAAACAAGATCTACTTAGCTATATAAAATAGATAAAGAAGATAAGTGGTAGAAAGAGTTTGAAAATATGAAAGATTATATAGAGAAAGAAATAAAGAGAATGGTAGAAAATAAAGAAGAGGAGTGAAAGAAATTAATCTTTTGGAAGGAACAAGCATATATCCTAAACTTTACCACTTTTTGAGAGCAAATAATCTGAAACTACTATAATCACAAACCAGCAGGACATCTGAGCTATACTGAAACTCATGAACTCATCACAAGGAATTATTGGTGGCTTTGTATGCTCTTTAACATCAAAAAATATGTATTTGGTTGTGAACAGTATTAGATCACTAAACCTGACCAACAAAAAAGATAAAACTCACTATATTCAAATGAGATTTCTCACCAACTATAGAATATTGTAAGTCTAGATCTTGCAGAACTCTTACCAATCTCAAGAGAGTATGATAGAATAATAGTGGTGATTAATAGATTCTCAAAGATGACTCAATATATTCCCATAATGATGAATATAACATTGAAATGAGTGGCTAAAAGTCTATAGAAACAAGTGTTCAAGGACATAGGTATTTCCTAAAAGATTATAAGTAACTGTGGCCCCTAATTTGTTTTAAACTTTATGAAAGAGCTTTACAATTAGCTGGAAATTGAACAAAACCCTTCTTTAGCTTACCATCTCCCAAACTGATGAACAGACTAAAAGAGCTAACTAAGAAATGGAACAATATCTTTGACTGTATATCAGTTACCAACAAGATGACTGGGCAGACAGCACTTGAGATTACTATTTTTGTAGATCTTGGAAGACACTCAAACATTTATGAAGAAGACAAGAAATCAATACAGAAAGTTCAGGAGGTAGATAAGTTCATTCAGAAAATAAAGAAAGCAAAAAGAGAAATAGAGAAAGTCCTGAAGAAAACAAATGAGATAATGAAGCCAAGAATAGACAAGTCTAGAAGAGAGCCTATTAAGTATAAAGAAGAGAACCTAGTATGAGTGGATAGCTCAAATATCAGTTTTGGTCACCTAGCTAAAAAGCTAGCCTTTAAGAAAGCAGGATCATTTCCAGTAATCAAGAAAATTAGATCCTCAGCATATGAGCTCCAAATCCCCAAAATGTAGAAGAACCTATACCCAAACATCAATAAATTTAAGCTAAAGTCTTATCACAGACCAATCTTTACTCAGCAACAGGAAACCTTACTAACAGTTATCATATTTAACTAGAAGAGCTCTATATAGAAAGTAGAAGAAATCTTAAATTACAGAATATGAGAGCAGGCTATAATATCTTGTTAAATAATAAGGACAACCATTTGAGAAATCCACATGAGAGAACCAAAGCAAAGTTATCAAGGAAGTCTTCCAACTATATCAGAACTTCTATAGTAGCTATCTAGATACACCTTGAGTCTTTACAATCCAGATGATTATACTGTGATATTGTGAAGATGTAACCTTAAATCACACATATCCTAGCAAAAAGAGCCCATGACATGAGTTATATAGGTCTAGTTGTTATTGTTGTTTATTCCTATTTTCTATACTGTAACAAGCAAACTAGTGCTAAGATATAGTGAGTGTTTGAAGTAATTACACTCTCTCAGCAGAGTAGTATCTACATTTATAAGATAAAATCAAATAATAGTTCAGAGATAAGATATGGAGATGTCTGGTTGAGGAGAATATTAGAGCAGGTCAGGTTAGTAATGTTAGCTGTAGGAATGAGTATAGGCCAATAGTAGTAAATAAAAGACATAAACTAAAAGAAAAATATGAAAGAGTGTATAAAAACATAGTAAAGAGATGGTGGTTGTAACTTGATATACTGTATTGGTTCCAAGGCTATTCTTAGTCATTCTCAGGGTCTTCTATATCATATTTAACAACTAGGGAGTCTTCAATGGTAGATGGCTTCTATTTAGGTAAACCTGTTCTATTTTTAATAAATGTATTTGATCTCTCAAGAAATTTGCCTAGAGTAGCTATACCTTATTTTGTTCCAAGAATATCTGATATATATATAAAGCTTAAGACATTACAGAGGATTTGACAGTAGTTTTCATATTAGGAGTATGTATTGATAATGTGCTTACATATTTGTATTTCTTCTTCACAAGAGCAGGATATACTTTCTGAGAGAACTGTAGATTAGTAGTAGTTTCCAAAGTAGCCATAATCTGTTCTATATTTAATAAAACAGCCAAATATTTCTTTTTAGTTATACAAGGCTTTAAAATGGAAAGATATGGTTTGCAAAAGCATACTATTCATTTTAGGATTAATTTCTCTATATCTATTTCCATTTAGTAAGCATGTATTCATGTGCTCAACATCCTGCCAAAGTGGTTGTAGTATTAAATTAGCTCTAGAGTTTTGCAGCTTCTTTTACTAGTATATTAGCTTTTTTATTTCCTCTGATTTTAGTATAGTTAGAAGACTAAGAAATAAAGAGATAGTAGTATAGTGAGAAGTCAAGTCATCTGAAAATCTTTTAGTAAAAAATATATACTATAAACTAGTCTTGTTGGAGTTTGGAATTAGAGACTATAGATATTGCTAAAATGTTGTTAGTATATAATTGAATTTGATAGACTTTGGGATGTTAATTTGCAAAAGAAATAGATTCTAATAGCCTAGTTACAAGTCCTGCAAGTTTTGTATTATAAACTTTAGCTAAGCCTCAAAGACCAAGTTTTCAGTAGAAGACTTCTCTTTTCTACTGGTATCCTACTATTGCTAATCCAACTTGATAAAATCAGTTGAAAAAGAAGATTTAGGAGCCATCAAAGTAAGTAAAAAGTATTTCTGGATAGTATTGTGCTTGGTTGACAAATCTATTATAACAAACCACTACTTTGTCTTTAATAAAAGTAGATTGGTGATTTATAAAGACTAGAGAGGTAAATATGGCTATTTTTCATAGTTATATTAGTTTAGACCTACAGTTGTGTTTATTAGAAAGAGAAAGAAGATTTAAGAGACTTTGTCCATTGTGCCAGTTGTTAGATAGTCATTGGAAAATAGGATTATTAGTACTAAGTTTGTTAAAGCAAATAACAGTATGTCTAGTAAGAGAGTCTAGATATAAACTAAGAGAGAAAATAGATATTTCTAGTTTTAATGCATAAGTAGGAACAATGTAAAAGACTGTACATACATATTAGATGGAGTACTCTATTTTGAAATTTATTCAGTATTTGAATATATTTCTATTTGCTTATCCATCAGGCAGCATTAGCATAGGTAATAATAGAGAGAATATATATATAGTAGAAGAGGTAGAGATGGTAGTATAATAGGTCCCAGACAGTATTTGCTAGCATTGAGATATATATAATAGCATTTTCTATTTTCACTGCCATTTTGGTAATATGGTAGTTATAGAAAATTTTGCAATCAAAGTGGACTTCTAGCCAGTAGATTGTTAAGCCTACTAATATTATAGAAGTAGTATCATTGCAGTTGATAAGATTAATATAAGATGATATTTTGTTTCTTTTTCTCTAAGTATAATGTATCAGTTCTCTTTTATCCTTATCAGAGAAGAGTTTAGCTAAGTGTAACTATTAGTTTACTAATTGATAGACCTTAGTAAGTATATAGTTGTTGGTATTTAATAAAAGAGAGAAGACAGTTAGCTTTTGATCATCTATACACATAAGAATAAAGACATAAGTAATGTGGTTATAGGTATGGTTTTCTAGAATCTTGATAGAGTTGGTTAGTATTTCAAAAATATCAAGTAAACCTACTGAGTAAAAAAAAACAAGGATGAAAGAAATAGAAGATCCTTGTAAAATATCATTTTTGACTATTTTTATTTCTCCTTAAATATTATCAAGGTATATTGCTGTATTTCAGTCAGAGAGAAAGTTTACTGTTCACTTTACTAGTTTGAGAGGAATACAGCATTTTTTTATCTCATTGAAAAAATATTCATAGTTAACAATGTTAAAATAACCTTTAATATCAAAGATTAGTGTGGAAGTGGCTAGACTATAGTTCTATAAGTTGTGAATATCATATACAAAAGTAAAAATAGTATCTGAAGTAAAGGAGTTAGCTCTACCTCCAAATTAGGAACCCAAGATAAAGTTATATCAGTCTGTAAGATAAGTTAGTTTGTGAGCTACTACTTTCTTAAGGAGTATAATGAGGTGGTATGCTCTAGGTTGGATATAGTTAGGTTTGTTAGGCTTTTTGAGTGTTACTACAATTACTCTTCTCCATTGTAAAGAATTAGCAAAGTACTAATAGATGAGCATAATTATCTTATTTTCTACATATGACCAGGCCTATTTGAGCATAATGTAGTTAATCTGGTTAGTAGCTATATTTGAGCTTGATAAAGAGAAAATTTTCTGAACCTCTATATATAAGTAACTTTCTTGAAGGATATTTTGTTATCTTGTTTACATGATAGGTCAGCTTCAATAGAAATAGGAAGAGGGAGAGGTTCTTGATAGAAGATTACTTTGAGGGTTTTGTACTTTTCTTTGTGTATAATAACAAAAAACTGTTCTAGTTCTCTTAATATTGCTGAAATAGAATAGTTCCTATATTCTGTTATCTATTAGTAAATCTTTTACACCTTTTTTTCTAAGGTTTTATTGGCCCACATTCTCTTTATATATTGAACTTGTTTCTTGAAAAGATTGTGTGTCTATTTTATATTCTTGTTCAGATTTGAGTATTGAAAACCATATGTTTCAAAATGTTCACATTAGACCTCTCAGAGTTGTTGTATATAGACAACTATTTCAGTGAGGGTCTTATTCTACTATGGTTTGACTGTTAGACTAGAATCATACTTCTTTGCCACTTACTCATTAGTGTATATTATTGTTATTGAGAGGACTAATACTGCATTTCTGAGGTTAGTAATAGAAATAGAATTATTAGTGTCTATTAGTATATTTAAAAGTACTCAGAGGTATTTCAGAATTTCTATAAAAGCTATAGACTGTGCATTTTTGTTAGTATTCTTCATATTATACTTGTTTTTGCAGCAGTTGCTAATGGAGATTATCTTGTTGAATAAGGTTCACTATATGGCTAGATAGTCAGAGTTAAAAGCAAACTCTGGTTTGATTGTCTAATCAGATAAGATTGTATGTTGAATAGCTAGGCCATTTACAAAGATGAAGTTAAGAACTAAAGGGGTTCCTCAAGAAGTGTGAAGAATATAAGTATGTTAGTTAGGAGTGTTTGCAAGTAGATAGCCATAGATTGTGAGCCAGTCTACCATACAGTCTGTTTCTATACTAGAGTTGACATTTGGAAAGAAGAACCATAAATAATAATATATATTCTAATAGCCTGTAATGATTGTTGGCTAGTTATAAGACAAAGAAATAGTATGAAGAAGAGCAGTAACATATTTATTGTGTTATTTGTGATCATTATATAAGTTTATGATAGTAATAGTTAGATTATCTTAATAAATTATGTTTAAGATTTGAATGTTCCAGTCTTAAATTTGACTAGAACACCACTTCTATGCTGGAACAAGATTAGAAGTAAGCCATAACATATGGTGGGAGGTTATCTATACTTTGTATTGTAGTGAGTAGAATTGAAGTCCATGCTCTGTGACTCACTGGTCCTTTAGTGCCATTGGGTGAGATTTGGGCCCACTGTGGTTCCTAAAAGAGAAGATCAGCATCATTGAAGAATGTATTGAGAAGACCATGGACGGTGCTCCCTTTCTTGTTACAATTAAGTTGAATCATCTTGATGGTTGGTGACAGGGGGGTGGGAGACGAGATGGGCATACTATTCATTTAGAAAGGGTTTTTTGCATGTCTGCGAGGGCTTGTTGGGCGGTCCTTTCAGTTATCCTGTTCAGGTGTCTTTGCTGGGTGCTCTGGAGGATGTTCTCGATTGAGGGGGTGGTGTCCGCCAGTGGTCTATATCGGTTGATATTGTTGGAAGATATTGGAACAGGGGCTAAGTTGTTCCCAGGTAACAGTTTGGCACTCTTAGGTTTGGACCTTGACTTTGTCTTGTCTTGTAGGTTGCCTATATGTCGGAGACGTTCCGGACAGCGTGTCCAGTTTGCTGGATGGTCCGTGGCCTTGAGGCCCGCACATTTGCAGTTTATGCATGATGTATTTGTGAGTTGGTTGGCTCTTGCGTCCTGGTCAACTTGCATTTCTGCATCATCTGTGGTAGGGGCTAGAGGGTTGTTGTGATGTGATTCCTCGTGTTCTTCACCACAGATCCTGCATCGAGG
>Ga0157364_1008359_pt1 | contig 10728 bp, 5 predicted proteins | sample AttsexASBM2_FD_111476 | JGI IMG/M metagenome (GOLD analysis project Ga0157364, IMG submission 111476) | Fungus gardens microbial communities from leaf cutter ant in Ribeirão Preto, State of São Paulo, Brazil - Atta sexdens ASBM2 | ecosystem: Host-associated > Fungi > Mycelium > Unclassified ... | reverse complement strand
TCAGTGGTACGTGTTAAATCCGTCGTATACAGATTGACTTAAAAATATGTGTTTAATATAAACGGATTAAACCGCAAAATCTTCAATATTCTTTATTATGTTGTTAAGTAAAATATATATTTTATAATTCGAAATGTTCGCATTTCATTTTTATACCCAGATTAAATCAGAAAAATTGCAATGTGCACCAATGCGTACTAATGCGTTCAACTGAATTTGCTATAAACAATTCACTTACTGAAGTGAGTTCATCAGATGTGATTATTGTTTTAATCACATGTTTTGTATTAAAATAATATATTTTAACGCATGTAAAGATTAAATGTTATTTAACTTAATGGATTTAAATTTAATCTTTAACAATATGACTGTACATACAAATAAGATTTTAATATACAATAAAAAATAATAAATCTACAAAATTGAGCAAAAAAAAATACTATTTATAAATCTAAAAATTTTCTCATGAAGGTTTAAGTATCCAAGGGTCCGAGACATTACCGGATATCATGCTTTACTTTCTTGATTCCAAAGACTGAGGTAGTCCTTGAAGTAGCTTCTCACTTTGCAATGGAGAGAAAGAGAGATCCCAAGGATAAAATTGTCGACGATCACGCGTGGGTACGAGATATACCCACGGATACCCTTTCAAAACGATAAATCAACGGAAATCGTATATCATTCGACGCGACGTGAACCAGTTCGAAAGTCGTCTTGCTATGCGCACCGGACGTAAGACCTCTCGATATTCATACGCATACATATATGAATAATGTAGGATGCTTCTTATAAAGCCATCGAGACGATCTTTTGCAAAATTGTTGAATACTTCGTATTCTCCCTTAAGAGGTTCAATCCGGGACGAGACTCTTAACGCTTTCCTGTCAAGAGAGAGGCTAACTTAAAAACTACTTGAATTTATATGAATTAGTCAGTTTATCTTCTTTTTATTCCGTTACGTCATAAAATCGACTATGTGTGCGCAGTTGAAATTCTGCTAGGTAATAAATGTCTTCCGCCGTCACATATCGTCGCGTATGCATAAATTTGATAGGTGCAGCGTTGTAGTTGTAACGAAAATGTATGTCACTAGTGTCTATGTCGGCTAACGGCATCTCGTCCCAATCATCGGTGACGGTGGGCCACTGTAATAAATAGTAATATTCTATGCATCATGAGATCCGCCATTGTGCATATATGTTCTCATACATAAATATTACTCATACACCTACGTAACATATCTTGATCGCGGTGATCGTGTCGTGTCAAGAATGTCTTCACGCATGGTAACTCAAGGTTAGCACGATGCCCCTCAATTGAAGTTGCAAAAAAAAACAATATATAACATATATATAAATAATAAAACAGTAAAGCTATCAATTGAATCTACCTTCCTGAAAATTACATGCATCGTAAAAATAAATGTTTCGTTTGTATTTAATAAAATGCGAAATATTAGGAAGTCCATTCTGTTAATACATATATTTAAAAAATTGGGAATTTTCATGTAGTTCTTAAGAAAAAAAACTTTTCCGCAAATTTAATTTTTTAACAATCGAAGTAATCAATTTTATTATACTGTGAACGTACTTGTGTTTATGTGACAAGGGACCCTATAAATAAAGAAATTATTATCGAATTTGATATCATCAATAAATCGTATGTAACAAGGATTGCCGAAGGATTGAGGTGGTTATTGTGACGTATTTGCAGTTCTAAAGCTTTCGAGACAAACGTTTGTGTGCAAACCTCTACCATCGCACCTTCACGTTTATATAAGGATCCGCCGGGTAATCAATGGAGAATCGGGAACGCGTACCACGAGATGGTCATTAGAGGTCCGCATGGAGTGTCTCGACCTACCGGTACTGTGTAATTGAATTTCCGCTATTTCTGATCCGTGTACAACCACGACAAGCTACGTAATACTCGTGTCTGACATTAATCCCGTGTTATTTCTGATTCTATTTTGGTTTTGCTATCGATTTGACCGAGTATTCGTTGCGAGCACCACGCGTCCCGATCATTTACAAAAAAGTATTAATAGAACTAAATCAAGTATAACTGTAAAGAGAAATTTGATAAATAATTTTTGGAAATATTATAAAGAAAGAATAAATAAATCGTTAGACAAACATTTATGTTCAGGTAATTTCTGCTAGTAATGTATCAACAATTTCTAATAGAAATATATGCAGTTTTTTTAGAATAACATCTATAGTTACTATCTAATAATATTACCGTATATATTCTTATTAATTGTAACAATGGGTAGGAAATAGACGAGAACTTGCTAGAGTTTTATTCAATAATTGAAGCAGGGAAAAATATATGCAATTTGCGTAGATCTCTGCCTAGTTGTTGTCTACAATATGAAAAAAATTATTAGTTAAGATAGACTGCGTAGTTTATTTATTTGCAAATTGATTATTTTATAAATTTTAATAAATGGATTCAGATTTTGCACGTCTTTTATATGCAGGAATTACAGGCAAAGCGTGTTACATCTAGAATCTTAAGTAGTTATACTTCTCATTCACTAGACAGAGTTAGTATAATTGTCTAGTAACTGCTAAAAAATGCATGAAATTTTTACCAGAGATGTGATAATAACATTATCTATTATTAAATGTCTGTTAGTCGATTAAAATATAAAGGACGAATTTTTTTTAATTAGATGATTTGCTTCGAGACATTTCCATTTTATTTTTATTTCTTGCACGCGAAAATAGGATCATTTTTTCTAAAGTCTTAAGTAACATCAATTTAACCATGATAATCGAGTATCAGTGTGATTTGTTTAGCAGGCACACAAGTGAGTTTGGCATTTCGATCGACGACCGTCGGCGTGACGAATAACCCACATTGAATGAAATTGTATTCCAACGAGGCAGTCATCGGATACGCCCTCGCCCATCGACAATCGTTTGATCATGTTGCAATCATTCAACATATTGATATATATATATATATTTTTAACGACAATCATTCTTTCTATATAAAGAATTTACTTTGAATAAAAGATCAATGATCAGACTCTTCGCTCCTGTTTGTATAAAGAAATGTCAAATCCATTTAACGAGTTACGTGTTAACGCAACAGTAAACTTTTTCGATGCAATAATTATGAAATCAACAAAACACTCGTTATGCGACTTGTTTATTCAACTTGTCTTTTGAAGTTCCTTCAAGACGAGATGCAAACGATCCTTAGACAATGAAGGCTATCGATAGCATTAGCGTAACTTTATCACGATCAAATCAATTATCTAACTCGAGACACATAATGCGCGGGAGGACTTCGAAGTTTACGTTTCCACGAAGACCGCTTTTGGTAGCTAATCCGAAACTAACGAGGCCCGTTCGTTAGAGCGACGTAATCCGAGTACATGGATCAGCTAACTACGGCACGGTGATTACCGAGCGAATGCAATCCGGTCTTTACACGTTACGAGCACACGTCCACCGTCGTTGTAAGAGATCCTGAGTTACGCTACTACCTAGAATCGTTATCGCGTACAATGTGGATAATTAATATCCTAGGATCTGTACATGTCAAAAAGTAAATACCATAAAGTTCTTATAATAGAAGCAAGAAATAAATGCACGTCCGTTGAATGTCCATGGAAATCGATCACGAGTAATGAAATGTTCCGTCATTAAAATTATGCCATCAAACTGAATAAAGAGCAATAGGTAACTGAAGATTAATACATCGTATAAATAATAACGATAACTCCATTGTCGAATAAACTTCAAACAGAATTATATTTCAACCGTATAAATTTATTACAATTTTTTAATATCTTAATTTATATTTATAAATTATTATTTATGATATCCGTTTATGGCAAATCCGCTTTTGTATTTGCAGAAAAAAAATTGCAGCAATAAACTGTTGTAACAACTTTCCACAAGAACTGCCGTTTGCGAACGAGGCTCATCTGCCTTTATGAAAATTTTACTCGCACGAAGCTCGTTACGATTTATGATCGTTTTGTTACGCGCAAATTGCGCAAAACGTACGAGCGATATTATCACATGTAAAACATCGAGATATTTTACGAGTCCGTCAGCTATCCTTGAAATTGGATTACGTAATTAAATTACTACGTTTATACAGGAAAAGTTATAACTTTTGAACTTTTAGTTAAGCTATCTACCGTAGATAACGAGGATGTATGCAATTTCGCATATCGCGAAATGATGGAACGTTGAATAAAATACAGAGGAATAGAAGTGTTTTTGAGAGTGAGAGATATAAAAGTTCGTTTTTAGAATTTTTATTGAGAAACTTTATTTTGTTCGGATACTTTAAAATAATTTTAATATAATATTAAAATGTTTATTTTGCAACAACTATATCTATTAAATGTTTGAGATTATTTTCATGTTATTTTAATTTCTGTCAATTTTTATATGATTATAAGAGATATTTAGATATAATTTTAACTTATATATATTTAAAGTTTTAACTTTCCATTCTTCTTGTGCTCTTTTGTGACTCCAAGCATTTTGAGGCCATAAATTGTCGATTTTAATTCCTGGCAATTGATTATAAAAAAATCTTTATATGCTGTAACGGTGTCCTTTACTCACAATATTTCTTTTTGTGAGCCACTGCTGGCGAATTTAAAAATACCCGGTGCAAGGAAGCGATTCACTGTTTCTTAATGATGACTTATTCTCTTTGTTTATTCATCGTTGAAATTTCGCGATGTGTTTATCTCGAGGGTGTCCATAATTTACATCGCATTACGGCGTAATTGTTGCACGAGAAGTTGCACGTGTGAAATATTGTAGTACTCATTTCTCCATGAATTTCATTACACTGTACGATGTTTTTTGTTCTATGAAAAGTACGCATAGCGGAATTTTCAGAATAGAATACAAACGCCATAGTCGAGCGCGTGTATCCTCCAGAAGACACTTTTCACTGAGTTCTTGCCGCGTCACGTGAGTTACGCGCATTCTTTTACATTTATTTACACAGCAACACGAGGGACTTAACAGGCCCTGCATGGTGACCACTTGTCATTTCTCGTCGGATTTTCAGTGGAAACTCTGGCCGAGGTACGTTAGTTCAACTATTACGAGTAATAGGTAGTTGACCTTTTTATCTATATGCTCTTTCGCAGTGTTTATGTTATATAATTTTTAACTCGGTCTGTAGTATGCACATAATATTTTTCACACGAATATACTATGAGTTAAAGGTATTTTATCAGTGTCCTTAATACATAAAATTATATGTTCAGTTCAACATTTTTCTCATTTTATTTTAAGACTCGCTAACTGTTTATTTTTTATTAATTATTTAGGCAAATTGTTATGAAATATATATTGCATGAACAAAAAACGTTTTGATATAAAACAAAACGCTTCTAAAAAGCTTCCATAAAAAGTACATCGCTGCAATTTACATAGTCGATATGTTATTTTCGCTCGTTCAATCAGCAATCTCGGTGATAATTCAAGTTCTGCGTCACGGCGTGTATTATGAATAATTTGTGTTTATGGCATATATCGTGTTCTTTTAATAGATTTTTACTAGAAATTTAAGTGGTTGCTATGCTCCCCCCCTTTCTCTCTCTCCCTCCCTCTCTCTCTCTCTCTCCCTCTCTCTTTTTCTTTCTTTATTGCTGGGATTATTTAAGACTCTTGCCGCGTTCTTTCGCCCAACGTCTCACACATCGTCTAACGGGATTTCGCATAGACAGATGCGGAAAAGAGACTTGCAACTTATAAAAAAAAACAGCAATATCCGTGAGAGAAAAAAGAATGAACTGCGCGTGAATCCATACTCACGGTTATGATGATTGCCGCGATTCATAAAATACGCAAATTCTCATTTCATGCGTTCGCAGCAAAGAAGTTGCATGTTGGAATTACGTAACGAATATAAATAATTATTAATGTAATAAATAGTGCGACGTTTACTTAAGAAAGCTATGTATAAGAAAAAATATATTGTAATTTTCTCTATATTTGTTAGATTTATACATAGTTCTTATTCATTATTTCCTCATTATTATGAAAAATCATGATGTAAAAAATGAGGACAAAGTTACATTGTGAGGGCAGAGGCGCGATTTAGAAATCGGTGCGCGGGTATCGAATTTCGTGTCAAAGAAAGACCGAGTCTTCCGTTCTTCATCAGCAAACACGGAAATCAGGAGGAGACGACGTGAACGCGACCCATATACCAGATGATAGCGATTCATCGTGAGAGCTGAACAGAGTATGGAATATTAGTTTACCGAGCGGCTCGCGGGGACTTTCGGTCGATTAAGGTTACATTCATCAGTTCTTTAATCCGTTCTAGATCCAAGAGCCAGAGAGATGATCCAAGATTTTTATTGCGTGATGATTGATAAACGAGAACAGCCAGATGCCCGCGTTGCATATTTTTCTTAACTATTTTAAGAATCTCTCGATATATGGCCACGCGACTGACCCTCACAACGGATGAATTATTAATTGCTACTGTAGTTTTTAATAATTTAAATTTGCATTGTTTTTCGTAGAGATATTTTAAAAAAACGTACGAAATATATTTATTGATTTGCTACTTTAAATGTCTGCATCTTCTCGTAATATTTATTTTCTTTATTTTCAATTGTTTCATTATCTGCATACTTATATTTTATTTTTATTTTTTTAACAAAATATTTAATTTCTCTAAAATTCAAATATTATACTTTTTATTTCTTTCACGTAATCGCGTAAATTAAAAAAATTAAATTAATATTAATTTAACTTCTTCCAATAAAATTTATATCTTCCTTTTACCTCTTTCAATTAAATTAAATTATACAGATAGGAAAGATTCATTAGAAAATCAATATGTGAGATTATTATAAATCTTATAAAAAGATGTCAGATAAAGTGCCAGGCACAGATGGTTGTTTCGTGCCGTCACTCGTGGGATATCACTGGCTTCTCAGGCGTGAAATTGGGCGGTGTAAACGCAAAAATTTGGCCGATGTTCGGGTATCCAGAGAACCACAAATTTCACGGATCGTCGAACTCGCCAGATAAATATCCGGGATAGAATTCGAATGCCATGTGAGAGATTATTCTGCCTACGTGTCACGCATCAGGTCGCCATCATTGTCACGTATATACGTATAAGAATTCAAGGAGTCAGTGTGAAAATCCTGCTGATTCCTTGGAGAATGTTTCAAAGGGCCCGACGGTGATTTTCACGGTGTTCCGTTTAATAATCGTTACGCATCTCCCATCGCGTGATGCATACGAAAGAACACTCGTTTCACGTTAGATAGGATCGATACACGTATCGTGCAGGATTTTTTGTCATCAAGCTTTTAGTTCATTTAAAAGAGATAAATCATTTGTTGATATCTAAAAAATATACATTGATGCATAATTAATTTCTTACCAATTTAAAACTTAATATATATATAATTCATGAAGATAAACTAAAATAAAAAAACACTTTCAGATTTTTTTAATATGATTTAAACTGTGAATAATTAAGATGTAAAACTCAAAAGAAATATTATATTTTTTTACATAGTAAACGGACAAATAAATCTTAATTATGGTTTGAATAACAGTTATTTTAATAAATTTTTTTAATATAATAATTATTTTAATTTCAAGGAAATTCACTAATGAGTAATGTGTCTTTTTTAATATTTTTATTTATATCAACTTTGGTCCTTTGCGCAAAAAGACAGCGCAAGAATGAGAATCACTGACGGACGATTCGGTGTAGGACACCTAGACGAAACATTATCTGCGTGCTCCGATCTTTTAATCTTGATCTTCAAGGAAATCCACTTAATCCACTGTGACTTTCACTGGAGGATTCTCGTATTCTTTGCGGGGATCGTCGTACGACATGTGATGTTTCTCGACATAAGTCGAAGATAAAACAACTTGGAAACGTTTATCAAACTCGCCCCGAAATGCCACGCTACTCGTTGACGTCAGTCGTATAGGTAACAAGCGAGATTTGATCAAATCTCTCGTACATCGCGTGGGCGTGCCTATTCTTCATTGCGGAGTCATTTTCGCCAGTATCGTGCAGTTTGATCGTGCGATTCGTAGATCCTTCATCGTAAAGGTCGCCAAGATAAAACATGACATCGAAAACTTAACCTCTTCTGTTTTCAGACCGCGCTTCTCCCCGTATTGACAGTCGTCTCGACTTGATCCTTACCATGCGCGTGTTTCCGCATGGCTGAGAGAGCGAAAAGATAGATAAGCAAAGCTGATAAACGATATATTAATTGATCGATCAAATGGGCACCGTAAGGAATTTGCAGTCTCTGATTTGTAAATTTTCTTAAATTAACACAGTCTCGCCGAGACTCGGCGCTGTGAAATTCTACGCTTGATTGAACTTTGCTTTTTTTCTTCGTATCAACAGGCGGTGGCTCGTGACGGCCTTGTTCTCCGCAATGGAAATCGGAGAGTGTCTAAATGCGCTTGCAGTCTACTGGCTAAATTTAATCGGAAATGATTCCACGTAACTTTCGCTTATATTCACTTTTAACTCGCATGACATTTGTTTGCATTTTTATTTCTTGCTCTCGAATTTTATGTTACAATTATAGATGCGAGAGTTACATTGGAATATTTTACGTGCACAATTAAATGTGTGATATAATCCAACTTGTAGTGATAAAATGAGATTGTTATCGTTCGATATTCTAATCTTATCATTCGATTATTTACGAAGTTTTAACGACGTTATCGTTTCGGTCTCTTTATCGGTCTCTTTTTAACAGTTCTTTACATCGTGCAAAAAGAGATTTAATCGATACAAAGATATACGTATCTTTTCTTCGTATAAAAAAAGAGAATCATACATTTCTATTTCTGCTGATGAATGCATTGATTAGCGCACTAACAACTATTCTCTTTGCTTGTAACACAATTATTAATGCCACGATTTTCTCACAGCTAGATTTTGTAACTCTTAATCATTATTATTAGTATCGTTATTTATCGCACAGTTTTTTTGCTCTAAACATAATATCTGCGCACGACACTGACACTATAATGATACTGACACTATGTTGTTAAGAGTTATAGAATAGAGCTCTCTTGGACTCCTCGGATTACATAAAAATCACTGAAATAGAATCGTCGATTACTCTGGAGGCCAAGAATCAGTTTTTCTCGCGTGAACAGAGACCAGGGCGCATCCTACGTCAGAGCGACGTCAATGCTTCGCAGCCTCGGTCGACGAACCCAAGGCACATCTGACGTTATTTTCAACGAGCGCCTATAAACCGCAGTACTTCTCGCACGAGCGAGTTGCAGCGCGGAACGGCCTTAATCGCCAACGGAAAGAAATTGGCAGCGATGAAGGATGCGCGTGGAATCCCTCAATTCGAGCTAATCGATGATTTCTCGTGCGTGCCGCATCATCTTTTAACTAGGCTTGCCATAGTATCCAGGATTGGTCCGAATTATCCAAGATTTTAAGAAGTACTCACACTTCACTTTTCTGTACTGTGAGATAAATTAATCATGTGATTTATCTGCTTTATACGTCACGAATTATTAATCTCCGGAACTGATGAACCAAAATATGTACACAGTTACTGCTGGGTTTGTAAGATTCATTTAGTTTATATTAATTTAAAAAATAGTAATTAATTTTAAGGAACCAAAATGGCATATCTTGTACAAAAAAATAAATACTAAGCATATTTTATTTTAAGAATAATAATTCAAATTTTTTAGATATTACATAAAGAAAAATTTAATTAATATTCTTTACAAAGATTTATAATAATCTTTTGTCGAAAATATTGGATAATATTGGATAATTTTTTCTTTATGTTGCATCTACTAAGTTTGAATAAACTGATTGTCAGCTCTGGAAAATTAATTTAATTTTAAATAACTGACCTTTCAACTAGATAACTTCTTTCTGTTAAATACAATTATAAAATATATAGGTATTCAAAATGTATACAATAATACCACAAATATAATTTTCAACTATAGTATATATATATATTAGAATAACTGCTATTATACTCAGCATCATGAGACCTTAATGAAATAACTTTTGTTTTCTTTATCATTAAACCACACGAAATCCCATTGTAGCAGAAACTCGATCATCGTCGTTGTGGGTGTTCAAGATATCGCCTGGCCGCATCAGAGAAGCCGCTTTCTCGCCGAAAGTCGACGGTGCTTTTTTATGACCACGTCGCGTTGAGAGATAGATATCGTTTTACGTGCGATAAAAGGCGGTTCATCTATCGGGAGCAACGCGGCATCGATTAGGAGTCAAATTTAGCAAAGGTAATGGAATCCATGAAAATGATCTCTTGTATACGTTTGACGCCGATGAAAGCCACGAATATAAAGCCTGAGATACAATTATAAAGTAATAGGAACAAGGAACAGATTTCAATCTTTCAGGAACCGTGTATTCTGAACATTCTAGTGTATAGATACATAATTTATGATAGGTGAAATCTTTGTTTTCTGTTTCTATTGTCTTTGTTTTTTAATCGTGTCTCAAACTTTAATTCATGGGAATAACAAGTTTATCAGAAACTGTGTATTCTAATATACATAGACAAACATTTCTGATAAATTGAATATTCCCTGTTCCTATTGCTTGTGCTTTTCAATTGTGCATTAAATTTAAAAGAGACACAATTGAAAAATGCAGACAATAAGGATAGGAAATAAAAGATTTCCTATCAGAAACCGTGTATTCTGGTATACTTTT
>Ga0157364_1008358_pt1 | contig 10728 bp, 22 predicted proteins | sample AttsexASBM2_FD_111476 | JGI IMG/M metagenome (GOLD analysis project Ga0157364, IMG submission 111476) | Fungus gardens microbial communities from leaf cutter ant in Ribeirão Preto, State of São Paulo, Brazil - Atta sexdens ASBM2 | ecosystem: Host-associated > Fungi > Mycelium > Unclassified ... | reverse complement strand
TTAAAGAGCGGTTGGTGCTTATGCGGGTTGAATATCACGCTTATTGCTAGGGAATGGTTTCAGTTCTTCAGCGATCACTTTCCCATTCTCAAGGATGGTGACTGTGATGTTCCTGCCTGAAGAAATGGCTTTGCTGATTGCGCTTTGCCGGCAGTTAAAAACCTCAGCCGCCTTTTCTTGACCATTCCGAGAGACAAATGCTGATAGTGTTAATTTTTCCATGATCTCTCCTTAATCTTCGCCATCATTATCACTGTTAGTAATTAAATAGTCAACACTAGCGGTGATTGGTGAATATTCCATGCGGTTATAAAATGCAGCTATGAAAAAGAAACCTCTGACAGAAGAACAAATCGCAGACGCCGCAAGGCTTAAGGCGATCTTTGAAAGCAAGAAAAAAGAGCTCCGGCTATCTCAAGAGACGCTGGGAGAGGCTATTGGCATGGGTCAGAGTGGAGTGAATCAGCTTCTGAACGGTTCAAATGCCCTAAACCATGCTCACGCATCAAGGCTTGCAAAGTTACTGGGTGTTCCCGTTGAGGAAATTAGCCCCGTGCTGGCTGATGAAATTAGAGAAATGTACTCTGCTGTTCAGGGTGTTTTCTCAGCACCTAAACAACAGTATGAATATCCGCTTTTTACTACTGTTCAGGCCGGTAATTTTTCTGAAGTAGGCTCTTACACCCAGATGGATGCCAAAGACTGGATAAGTACCAGTAAGAAGGCCAGCAATTCAGCATACTGGCTTGAGGTTAAGGGGCATTCAATGACTGCACCACAGGGTTCAAAACCCAGCTTCCCCGAAGGGATGCTGATCCTGGTTGACCCTGCTGAAGATGTTCAGCCTGGTGATTTCTGCGTTGCATCTGTGAACGGTGACTCAGAGGTTACTTTCAAAAAGTACGAAAAAGATGCTGGCATCTGTTATCTGACCCCACTCAATCCCTCCTACCGCACCCTTGAGTGTGACGCCACTTGCAGGATTGTTGGTAAGGTCGTAAAGGCCCAATGGCCGGAAGACACGTTCTGAGGCGTAGCCGTTGAGGCCAAGATGCGGTTTAAGTGATGGGGTTGGCGTGAAGATAGGCCGCAGAAATGCGGCCTTTTTTATTGCCCACACCTTTACGAGCTCTGCGGGATATGTAAGTTCGTTATTTACGGTCAAGTAAAAAATGTGCTTCAAATTCACTCGCTTATCGTAAGTTGCTGATATAGCTATTGTTATAATCATATACATTACAACATGTGTAATGTACCATTTTTAACTATTAGACTTGGTCAAAGTGATCAAGTGATTACCTAAAGTTAAGGAGGCATAACATGGCTTATTCGTCTTTAGCAGTTGCAAATGCCTTTTATGATGAAGCGAAAAAATGCGGTGGGTCATTAAGCCCAATGCAGATGCAAAAGCTTGTTTTTATAGCGAATGGGTTCAAATTAGCGATCGAAGGTTCTGCTCTTGTAGATGATTCTTTTGAAGTTTGGCGTCATGGTCCTGTGGCACCGACTCTTTACAGATACTTGAAGTCATTTGGTTCGAATCCTATCACTTCTCCGATTAAATCATGGCGTATAGATGGAGAGGATTATGAAACGTTTACCCCATCAATCAAAAAAGATGATGGCAACTCGCACAATCTGATAAAAAAAGTTTTTTCTGTATATGGGGATGTTGATGCATTTGCCCTTTCAGAAATCACTCACCTTCCAGGGTCGCCTTGGTCAAAGACTAAAGAAGCTCATGGATTTAACTCTGTAATACCATCTGATATTATTAAAAATTATTATAAAAACCTATTAAATTCATAGCTTGCAAGGGTCTACATTGTCAAATAAATACAATGATGTAGCTAAGGCATTCCAGAAAGAAACTGTTAATGCAGAGGAAGCTGAAAAAGCAGAGAAAAAACGCCCAGGTAAAGCTGGGCATCATAGTAAACACACTCATCACGAAGATGAAGAAGAATGTACTAACCCAAAGTGCTCACAGCTAATTAGTGGGTTAGAGGATGACATATCTGAGCTCAAAAAATATGCAGAGCAAGCTGAAAGTACCAAAGATTCATTATACCGGTTAGAAAGTTTAAGAAAGCGACTTGCATACATTATTTTTTCTATTATTGGCTTTTGGCTTGTATTGGTTTTTTGTTTGGTTTTTTTAGGTAGTTTGGATGTGACTTATTTTAAGGGGAAGTGTTCACCATCAAGTTATAACCTACTGAGATCTATAGATATAATTTCTCAGCAGTGCATATACTTGAAACATGGCACAGTTCTTTCCTTGAGTGAAAAAATAGTTATTACTTTAATTACTACAACAACAGTGAATGTCCTCGGGTTGGCTTATATTGTCGCTAGGTGGCTATATCCAGAACCAAAAGTAAAAAAGAAAAAAAAGAAAAAAAAAGGAAAATAGCAAACTCTGCCATAGCCAGCTTTAGCACCTCCCCTGATAGCTGTACCACACGAAATCACACCCAGACCGAACCTCCGACACTATCCCGCCCTGCCCTGTGCGGGATTTTTTTCGTCTGAGGAAAAATAAATAACCTTAAATACCAGTCAGTTAATTACCACGCGTAATTTATTATCACCGCTAGTGTTGACTATAAAATTACTATTGGTGATACTTAACCCATCGAAACGAAACATCGATGCGGTAAACGGACTACCTACCGCGCCGGACATGAAGTCAGGCTGCTATTTAAAAATAAGGTTCCTGTGAATACACAGGCCGAAGTGAGTTCTTCGGGGGTGAGTCACCGAGCACAAAATTAATCAGCAATGGCAGATCTCAGTCTGCCGCTGTATCGGGACGGCTGGGGGCACAAGCTGAGACAGGGCCGCAATGTCGCGCTGACTCGCCCACCAAAGAACTTACAGAGGATATCCCAATGAACAGAAACAGACGCCGCATGGCAGAGTTCAACGCCCGCAAGGCAGCCGAAGCAATGCAGCTTAAACCAGTTGATCGCGTTGAGCGGGCATTGAAAGCACCGAACTGGCGCAACCGCCCTGAGCAGGTATCTCAGTGTATGCCAGACGTAGCAATTTATTCAGCCGGCCACCGCACCAAGAGTGACCGGGTAACATGCACAGGCCGTCAGAAGGTCAGAGGCCGGTCTATTCCTTTAGTGTGAGGTGAGTATGGAAATAAACGAATTGCCAGCAGATATTCAGGCGATCGCTGCCGAAGCCCTGGCGTCAGGGTTGCGTACCGAGATTGATATGATGGGAGAAAAACGGACAGAAGAAGCAAAGAAGATTGCTAAAACTATCCGTGTTGCTTTCGAAGAACTGTTTAAAGGTTAGCGGTTATGAATTTCATCATAGGCATCAAGTAAATATCTGTATAAAGAGCTAATTTCATGAGCCTGTTCATCTGCAGAATTTCCTATTATTTTTCCAGCCCTTATCATCTCCAGAACGATCTGATGAGCAGCGACGTGTTTGTTTTGTTTCGGATTAAGCGCATCTGACATTAGTTAACTTTCCTTACCTGTCTGTGGAACAACAAACGTATCAGTTTCCTTTGTCTGTGGAAAGCAGGGAAAGCGGGAGCCTGTCCCGGTAAAAACAGGCACTAACTCAATCTGGCTTCGCTACGGCGAGGCCTTTTTTATGCCTGTCATATCAGCGTCCATTCACTGAGTGGGCGGTTATATGACCACATTCAGGAGAGGATTATGGAAAGCACAGAGTTACAGCTGTACAGCCTGCCAAAGACGGCTGGTGAACTGGAAGCGGCGTTTATCAGCGGTGATTACACCGACCGGCTGATTGAAGAAATCCGCGCCAAAGCAAAGTCAGTCGTTGGTGACATCAACACCGCCAAAGGCCGCAAAGCCTACATCAGCATGGCGGCTACCGTTCGCAGCTCAAAGGTGGCGATTGATGATGCCGGTAAAACGCTGGTTGCTGAGATGAAGAAGCGCCCTGCCCTGGTTGATGCCAGCCGTCGGAAAATCCGCGAGGCACTGGATGAACTGGCTATCGAAATCCGGAAACCGGTGACCGACTGGGAAGCTGAACAGGAGCGCATCAAGGCAGAAGAAGCTCTGACCACCGCCCACGAAGAAGCGCTGGAAATAAACGAAGCATTCGATAAAGCCGCGGCTGAAAAGCTTGAGTCCGATCATGAAATCGCCCTGCTTATAAACGACAAGTTCGACCGTGACCGTGCCGAAGCCGTCCGCCTGGCAGAGCAACAACGCATTGAGCATGAGCAACGCATCGCCCGGGAAGCTGAAGAACGTGTGAAACGTGAGGCAGAGGAAAAGGCCAAGCGTGACCGTGAAGAGACTGAACGCCGTGAGCGTGAGTTACAGGCCGCAGCCGATAATGAAAGGCAGGAGCGTATCGCCGCAGAGCAACGTGCCGAACAGCAGCGTATCGAAGCCCGGCAACTGGCAGAACGTCAGGCCCGGGAAGCCCGTGAACAGGCTGAGCGTGAGAAGCAGGAAGCTATCGAAGCTGAACGCCGTAAAGCAGCTCAGGCAGAACAGGCACGGATTGCCGAAGAGAAGCGCAAGGCTGATGAATTGGCCCGGCGCACCGCAAATGAAAACCACCGCAAGCGCATCGGTTCTGAATCGGTCGGCGCACTGGAAAGTATCGTTGGCCTTAGCCGCGAGCAGGCTATACGCGCATTTAAAGCCATTAAAGACGGTGAAATACCGCACCTGAACGTCAACTACTAATCACACCGGAGTATCGCTAATGACAACCAACGTCATCGGCGGCGTCATTGGCGCTGCTAAATCACTGTTTAAATCACAGCTTGACCGCATCAAGCGATTTGTTAATGAAGCGGCCCGTCCGGGCGGGGAGGCTTTTGCATGAATAGACAGCAGCAACTACTGGCGATTCAGTCGAAGTTCGCCATCGCCACATTCATCGGTGACATGGCCATGTATCAGCAGGCCGTGGACGCGTTTTTAAGCTGGAGGTCGAAATGAGAACGATGCTGGACATGAATGTCGAGTGCGCCGGCATGTATACCCGTGGGCAAAGCAGCACAGGCAAGCTCGTGATTGACATTGAGGATTGTCAGATAGGGTCAATGACCCGAGAGCAGCAGATGGAGCTATGCGCGCAAATGGAATTTGACTGGCTGGTTGAGTATGTGAACTCGTTCGCGGAGGTGAAGAATGTGGCGTAGCAATGACACCGACTTCATAGCGGAAATGAGGGAGGCCATCGGAGAGGAAATGGAAGCCATTCAGCAGGAACAAATTGACCTGGCAACGGAGCGTCAGAATCAGGTGGTTAGCTGGCAGGAATTTGCGGGGGATTATTCATGAGTGTGTACAAAGCTATCAGCGCTGTAGCCAAGGAAATGGCGGAGAAAGGCATCAGTAAGGACAGAAAGAATCAGCAGCAAGGATTCCAGTTTCGTGGCATAGACCAGGTGTATAACGCGCTGGCTCCTGCATTAGTGCGTCATGGCCTGCTCATCCTGCCGCGCATCGTTGACAGAACGGTCACCGAGCGAGTCACTCAAAAGGGAGGCCTGCTGTTTTATGTGGTGGTCAAGGCTGAGTTCGATTTCGTCGGAGTAGATGATGGCAGCATCCACACTGTGACCACTTACGGCGAAGCCATGGATAGCGGTGACAAAGCGACGAACAAGGCTATGTCAATCGCCTACAAATACGCGGCATTTCAGACGTTCTGCATCCCGACAGAGGAAACGGCGGTGGATGCCGATAGTCAGGTCCATCACCCGATGGCAATGAATCCGGATGAGGCTGTGGCCACGTTCAGCAATGGAGCGAACCAGGCAACAACGGAGTCGCAACTGACTGAGCTTTATAAAACAGCCTGGGCTGCAGTGGGTGAATCAAAACCACATCAGCAGCAGGTAATCGAAATCTTCAAACACAGAAAATCAGACTTTAAGGCGGCAGCATAAATGGCAAGCAGAGGCGTAAATAAGGTGATCATCGTTGGGCGGCTGGGGCAAGACCCGGAGGTGCGTTATGCGCCATCCGGAGCCTGTTTCGCTAACCTGTCGGTGGCCACATCAGAGCAATGGCGTGATAAGCAAACCGGTGAGCAGAAAGAGCTGACGGAGTGGCACCGGGTAGTTATCAGCGGCAAGCTGGCAGAGGTAGCTGGCGAGTACCTCCGGAAGGGTTCGGAAGTCTATCTGGAAGGTAAACTTCAAACCCGCAAATGGCAGGACCAGTCAGGGAATGACCGCTACACCACTGAGATTCGTGTCGGCATAAACGGAACTATGCAGATGCTGGGCGGGAAGCAGGACGGAAACGCCGCACCGGCATCAGGTCAAGGTGGACGGGCCCGGCAATCGACTGGCCAGCAATACAGCGGGAGTGGAAACCCTCCGGCCAACTCAGCACCTGCAGCAAGCGAACCTCCTATGGATTTCGACGACGGTTCCGATATCCCTTTTTAAAACCCTCCCCACCCTAACCAAATAAGGCCACATCATGGAACTGTCACCGGAAGAATCGGCGGTATTGTCACACCTGACCGAAATGCACAGGAATATCACTCTCGGAAATCTTAGCCGGATGACAGTTCGTGAGCGCAAGGAATGGCTGGTCAGACAACGGATTGTCATGGGGTGCGAGGAAGCGATTCAGGCATCTGAGCAGGGAAGCTATCACCCACGGTTGAACCAGCGCATGGAGCGCACTGTACAGCGCCTGGTGAGCCAGGCCACATCCGTTAACCCGCCGCTGCCGGGATGGCTGGCTGAGAAACGCCGAAGAAAACGCGCCGAGGACTGGAGGCGGTATCACGAAACACACGGCGCGCCTGAAATTAAAATACCGACAGCCAACACCCCGAGACGCGGTGGCTTCGGTGACTAATTCACCCACCCTATCCTCTGCCATACGGCTCCGGGAGGGTTACTTGCTGGAGAGGAAAAGTGAAGAAATTAACACGTGAGCAGATATTAGACCTTCGAAATTCATTCGGGGTTTGGCGGCAGGATTACGACTCTGTACACGACAAAGAGCAGCACGACATGTTTGCTCTGGCGGTTGTTGCCATGGATGAAATGCTGGCGGCCATGGATGGTGAAGACGCCGAGCGCCGGGAGTGGATGGCCCAGGGAGTTGATTCTCTACACGCTATTTTTAATGAGGCGGGGACTGTAGTTTCCCCAAGTTTTCACTCTGCAATGAATACTTTTATGCTGAATATCGCCAACAAAATCCGATCCGGGGAGGTTGAATGAAACCAATAACTGAGCAGAGACGGCAGGAGCTTATTGCTGATTGTGTCCGGGAAATAGAGCGGCTCGAAAAGACAATCAGAAATATCAAGGCCATGAACACTGATTTTGACTTATCAAGAGACGAGCGAAAGTTGAGTGTCCATAAAATCGCCCTGGCTTCACTGACGGCAAAAGTATTCATGCATGGAATATCTGACCCTGATGGTAAAGCATTCTTTTCAGAATGCTGTGTTGACGACGATGGCGGCGGAGTATCGGACGAAGTATGCGCCCTCAATGATGGGGAAACAGATGTTGATGGCGGCTATCAGGTTGTAAAGCTATACACCGCCCCACCGGTACCGGTGATTAAGTTTCCTGATGATGATTGCGCGGTAGTAGAAATCGGCCAGCACTATGCAGTGCTTTCGTCCAACGAACGCAGACATATAACCCGCATGGTATTGAATGAAATCAAACGCCTCAACGCCCTGGGGGAATGATGAGTAACATTTCTGAAGCAATCCCGTGGTTAATTATCGGTCTGATTGTCTGCCTGATATGGATACGAAAATGACCCGAATCACCACTCACATACTGGCAGGTAACTACCCTGCTTTCATTAAACGAATAGCGTTCCGCATGGCTCTGTGGGATGCGTACAGGAGGTAGTGATGGTTAGCGATAAGCGACTTTCTGAGCTTGCAGACGAGAAGATGATTTGCAAACTATCCTGGGAAGAAGAGAAAAGCGTTGCACAGGAATTGCAGAAATACCGTCAGATGTGTCGCTGGATACCGGTCGGGGAACGGTTACCGGATGACGACACCATGTGTTTAGGGAAAGACAAAGACGGGGTTGTATGGACTGTGCATTTTGAACGTGACTCTTTCTCTCCAGATACAGGGTGGGTGGAAGACTTTCATATTACTCACTGGATGCCACTACCGGAGCCGCCCGCATGATACTCGCCGGATACGTCATCCTCATTCTCTCCGGTAACCAGGCAACTCCCCTCACTGAAACAATCTACCCCACCGAAACACAATGCCAGATGACAATCGACCGACTGCATGAACGGCGGCCGGCGGCTGCGTTATTGTGTGGCGAAGTCGGCCGCAGAAATTGACAAGCCCCACGAAGATTTTTAGTTCCCAGTGAAGGATAATTATTTCTCAACAGAAAAGGAGATAATTATGGATTCACATCAGAAAGAGCAGCTAAATATCATCATCAACTCACTAAACCCAACGGGGAAGCCGATGACAGAAGATGATGAACGCAGGCATAAGGAAATGGCCGAGGCGCTTGGGGTGGATTGGTTGGAGTATCTCGAACTAAACCCATCGCTTATTCAAAGAAAATGACCTAACTACGCCGCCCACTGAGGCGGTTTTTTATTGCCTAAAGGAAACCACCATGTACGCAGATCCACTCGACCAGGCTTCAGAACTGGAGCAGCAACAACTGAAAATTGCGATGGCGAACCGCCCGCGACCGAAGCCATTCACCGGCAAGTGCTATAGCTGCGGCGACACGATCGACAAAGGCCACTATTGCGATTCAGCCTGCCGTGAAGATGACGAGAAACGCGAACGCGCCGCGAAGTTTAACCGCCACTAAACCCACCCACTAAACCAACCTACCCTATCCCCGCACCGGTCACCGGCGGCATCGTCGTGCCTGCGGGTTGGGTAAAGGAGAATGCTATGCAGATTGAGCAACTCGTAACTGAAAAAGAAGTAATGGCCTGCCTTAACATCCGCTCGCCTAATACGATGTGGCGTTACAGAAAGGAATGCTGCTTTCCGGAGCCGGTACGTTCACACCCGAACCAATACCGGCCATCGGAGGTACAAAGCTGGATAAACAATGGCGGCTCTAAGCAGAAGATAGCTTCCTGACGTGCCAGAGTATCTTATCGGCGTGAAGCTCATACCCCTGCTTCTGCTCCTCGATCCAGTCATGTTTATTGTACACAGCCATAATCCCGCCCAAATCATGCCCCAGCATCTTCTCGGTGACATGGGGCGCAACTCCCTGCTCAGACAGTCGTGTCACGAGCGTTCGGCGAAAATCGTGCGCCCTCCAGTATCCGATATCCATCTCGTCACGAATCCTGCCTATATACCTGTTGGCCGCCGATATGGATATCGGCTTGTCCAGCGCATCTCCCGGAAACAAAATCCCTTTATATGTTGTCAGCGCCTTTTCAAGCAGTGGCTCAATTTTCGGAAATATTGGTCTGCGGATTATATTTCCCATCTTGCTCAGTTCAGCAGGAGTGGTCCACACCATGCTGTCGAGATCAAAGTGCTGCGTAGTGGCCTGCCTTAGCTCTGAGTTCCTGGCCCCCCATAACATCAGCATCTGATGAAGGAGCTTGTTAGCAGTTGATGCCCGGCTACGGTCTATTTTCAGCCATATCTGTGCAAGTTCCGGGTAAGTAAGAACCCTGTCACCCACCTGAGATGATGTACCAAAATCTCGGGGCAGAATATTCATCAGAGATGATGATTCAATATACTGCCTACGGGTGCACCAGTGTGTTGCCGTTCTTAACTGGCTAAGAACCTGGCGGGCACGGCGTGGATTTTCCCGTTCCTGCACAGTAAAGAAATCGACCCATTGCTTAGCAGTAATATCTTCCATTGGTACAAAGCGAAATGCGCCATCCATTACCTTCATTACCGTGGAACTGTATAGGTCCCTGGTCTTGGGCCTGAGTTGCGTAATTACGTAGTTTTGATACCAGTAGTTCAAACAATCAGAAAGAGTAGCCTTTGAACTCTGCCCCCTTTCAAACTTAGAGCGCGGGTCCGCGCCGGAAGCAACCAGCAGCCTCAGTTCATCAGTAATGTTTCTGGCATCTTTTAGAGACACGGACGGATACCGGCCAATGCTCATGCGCTGAAATTTCCCCTGCCATTTAAAGCGGAACTGGAAGTTGATAACTCCTTTTGGTGATATCCTTGCGCTCAGTCCATGAGAGTCTGTAACCTCAGAGGGTCCGGTATAGGCTTTGCCTGAAATTGTTCTTAGCTTCGTGTCTGAGAGAGCCATTCTAAAATTGGTACACCCGAAAAATTGTGGTTGGTACAAGAATGGTACAAAATATCACATGGAGTAAAGAGGATAACAAAGGAAAGCTCAGGATAAAAAAGGTTGTTAATTGAGCGATTATGGCGATAACAAATTGATATTTAATAAAATAACAGGAAAGAAAAGGAAGGTTTCGGATGAAAAAGAATGAATCAGTACAGCCTACCTTCCTTTTCCATGATTATGAGACCTTCGGTAAGCATCCGGCACTGGATCGCCCTGCACAGTTTGCCGGCATCCGCACGGATGCAGACTTCAATATCATCGGCGAACCTGAAGTCTTTTACTGCCGGCCTGCCGATGACTACCTTCCCCAACCGGAAGCGGTCATGATCACCGGCATCACGCCGCAGCATGCGATGGCACAAGGTGTCAGTGAAGCTGAATTTGCGCAACGTATTCATGCCCTGTTCAGTGAACCCGGTACCTGCGTG
>Ga0157364_1008357_pt1 | contig 10728 bp, 6 predicted proteins | sample AttsexASBM2_FD_111476 | JGI IMG/M metagenome (GOLD analysis project Ga0157364, IMG submission 111476) | Fungus gardens microbial communities from leaf cutter ant in Ribeirão Preto, State of São Paulo, Brazil - Atta sexdens ASBM2 | ecosystem: Host-associated > Fungi > Mycelium > Unclassified ... | reverse complement strand
GTGTGTGTGTTTGTGTGTGTGTGTGTGTGTGTGTGTGTGTGTGTGTGTGTGTGTGTGTGTGTGTGTGTGTGTGTGTGTGTGTGTAAGTAAATAATCAACAAGAGATAAACGCCTTTAATGATCTAACTGGATCTTAAGTGCTTGTATAATTCAATGTAAATTTAATTTAGAGTCCGACCGAAATTTTTGCCGAAACACTCGGCTACATATTAATTTCAACCAAAACCGAAAAAATTAAAAAATAGAAATCCTATAAAGGCCATATGTATAGACATGCCCATATGTCATATACTTTTTCTTCGTAAACATCATAATTTATTGAAACAATAATTAAATTTCGGCCGAAATCGAAAATCGAAATTTCTATTTGTGTCAATTTTGGCCAAAGAATATAATATTGTACTTCTTCTTCATAAACATTATAATTTAATTATTGAAAAAATAATTACACATATCAAAATTAATATTTATGAGATTATGAAGAAGATCAAGCTATATGGTTTTAGTTGAAACTGACAATCGAATTTAAAAAAATGTAATCGAATAAAATGGTACAACGCGCCTATTTCGACAGAGAGCAACTATCGCTTGAGGTGTTAGCAGCTTGCTTCAACAATTCTATTAAAATTCTACTTCGACAGCCTTACTTCCTTATTGACCACGACGTCTATGACGCCGCAGGCGTCGCTGTCGGAGAGTTCGTTTAACGACACTCTACCGCAAACTATACCATGCCAGGGGTGCACTTTACGATCGCTCCACACTTTCCGCTCGTAATTTAAAACGGACGCGGCGCTATTCGTAACGAAGATTCGGCGAACTCACGCACGCGCCAACGTTTTTCTGTGCACCACGGTTTTTGCCTCTCGCACCGCACGCTTTAATTAATATTCCGCGTATAACGCGATAGCGCGCAGTTTCAGTGATTTCTGTGCGTTTATATAAACCGACCGTTTACAGCCCGGTCACGCTCTCAATTTCTATACGCGGTCGGCTGATTTCGTATCGGTGTTTCAAAAAAACCCGGCGCCCGTGTGGAAAAAGAAACGTTATTTTATTTTGAATGTAAATTTAATAACGAGTTATATGCACCAGTGATAATAACACTTTCATTTTAACCGCTAATGCGGTTCCTTAATATAATTTTACTTCCTCTACTCCTCTGTCATAGTAATAAATAAATTTAACAATGATTCGCGAAGGGATATGATAATCGGGCTTACATTTATGCTAATGCAGCGCCGTAAATGGTATTTCGGAGGTCTCGCTAGAATTTATTTGTTGTCTCGAGGTAAGGCCGGATCGTGCATTGTGTACTGGATCTCATGTTTCCCTGCAATATCATCAGTAACGGTACCCCAATGGGGTAAAATTGTCAAAGCGAGAGCCTCGCAATTCCATTTCCCTTTTCAACTCGGCGAGATATAATCTGTTGTAATTGAAAATTATGCCGCGCGGCTGAACCTCTCAAGAAACCCGCGGTTCACTCCATCACTGACAGAGCGTCTGTGATCAGTTTGTTCATAAAAGAAATCGAATAAATTCCGCCGCGATTCCGCCGTTGGTCGACTAGGCAATAAATAAGTAAGAACTACGAAAATTCGCTCGTGGCTGGCAGCTGCGGGAATATGTTATGCGGTGTCTTTAGAAATTGATTGCGGCACTTCCGCGGAACATGAAACACAGTAGTTCGAAGGAGATTTTGCATGATATATTGTATGACCGCACTAGAGGAAAATGAAATATGCACATGATAATATATCTGCTAATAAAACGCGGCGTGCAAGCTGCTGAGAAAATCCCGTGCTGTAAAGGTATTAAGGCAATATAGGCAAGGTTAATTAATTAATTACCCGTACAAAATTAATTCCCGCAGACTTCCAGCCGCAAACTTTTTCGGATATAGTACGAGCCGACAGAAATACTTGGCATTATTTAAATTATCGGCAGATGACGCAATGCAGATAAATATAAATGTGTCTGTGTGGAAAAGTAAAATAAAAAATGCTCAAATGTTCAGAAATGTAAAAGTTTATTATTTATACATTCCTTTCCATAAGAGTATCATTAAATGTAAATGTAACATAATATGCACTAATAAAAATAATAATTTAATTGTAAAATTAAATTAAGTTTTTTAATTTTATTTTTGTAATTTAACTTTGAAGTAGTTTATTTTAAAAAGTTGTACAAATTGATACATGGAGTATTCAAAACACTCCAAAAAGATTCTAATTTTATAGTTGTACTATTTAGTATATTATGTTACAGTTAAATTTATATTAATAATATTTTTGTAAGATAAAGGAATATTAAAATAATAAACTTAACTAATAATAAAACTTCTGGTTATTTGGAAAGTATTTTCATTTTTCTAGTGTTTAAAGAAAATTGTACGTGAGAGACTGTGGCCACCTATCTACTTAAAATTTAATGTCATTTTATTATTATCTGCATATATTACGTACAGTTATTCGAGAAGAATGCGTTACTTCCTTCTACTTCAACGCACATTGAGATCAACAGATATAGCACGACGATACAGCAACATAACCCAGCCTAACGAGGTATTAAAGGTGCTATGATGTGAAGTTTACGTTTCGCCTTAGAATGAACAGTGACATGCACCCCATTACAAGACTCAGAGCTTATCGCAAATCAAAAAGCGTAGACTGGGAAGAGTTCCAGTGCCAACGGAGCAGGAAAATCGTCTTTACTAAACCAACCGAAGAGACACAAATCTCATATGTCGCGAGACCTAAGATCCGGTTCCCATTATTCCAGGATTTCGTGTATTACCCATAAGTCGCGGATGACAATAGCAAAATCGATATCTTGCGACGTTGCGATTTATTGTACGAATTCGATGCCTAAGCTTCAAAATGTATGCATATCGCATGTTAAATATGATTATAGATCTGTTTTCTGAAGTAGTTGAAGTAGTGTACACTTTTAGAATTTAAAGTGAGATAGGTATATTTGATTTGGCGAAAGCAAAAGAGTAATCTATTGTATATTATATATATATAGAGTGCAAGAATAAAAAAACAATATCTTTTTAACAGATCTAATATCTTTTCTTTATTTAATTTTAGTTTGATATCGATTTTACTTTAATGGATTCCACTTTGGGTCAAGCATTTTACGAATGATTAGTCATTTAACTGTTCTACGAGGGATGTAAATCATTATTCAATTTATGTTTGCTGAGAATGACTCCAAAGCGAATCGAAATGTATATTATAACGAATACTTAGTATGCAGTGATTTTATAATTATAATTTTTCAATTTTATAATTATAATTGCTTTTAAAAATTTCTTATTACGTGTCACGACCTGCGTTTGCATTCTCATTGTTACATTATTTTATTTTCCTTGTTATTTTACGTTTCTTTCATTTCTATAATTCCTTTATTCGTTACAAATTTTTGATGTAAGTTTCAAGGCACGTGTAAAGGCACGACTATGCGATGTACACGCAGAATTGAACCTAACCAAGTCGTGGCTCGATAATCCTAACAAGTACTCTCTGAGAACTTACAGTAAAATCGTTCTTGCGCACCCTCATCAGTCGTGCGCCAGCAGTACCATCCGTCAGCTCGCTATATACGGTCGGAGGTGCGTATAACGAACAAGTTCGCTAAATCTACCAAGGCCAATTTAGCAATTAAACTACCCAAGGAGAAGAACTAAAACTAACCAGACGAGCTCCTCCTCCTCTCAGCTATCGCCGCAACCACCGCGACCATCGCCACGAACCACTGTCACCCGAGCGTTAGTAACCGGTAAAACCACCCCTCGTAGATTCGCGCGTGCTCGCACAGACCGTGATTCTTGTATGGATGAGGACCACCGAGATTGGTAAGAAGGTTATATTATTGCCGCGTTTCGAGCTTCACGGCTCATAGATCGCCTGAGGTCGCGGTAGTAACTTAGAACCAGCCGGTAGTAACGGCCGTGCATGAACCACGACGACGTTGGGGGAGAACAATGGATACGACGGAGAATAAATACGGGGTATCATGATAGAGTTATTTCTGTGTTTGGCAATATCTCCGGCCGAACTTAGTTTTATACGCGCAGCACGCGACGAAGGAAAAAAGATACGATTGTCTTCGTCATGATGGAAGGGAAATATTCTATGGCTTGGCTCTCAAAGAGTCGCATGCATTATCATCCATCTGCAAGCCACCATATTATTTAGGAGGGATAATTTTGGCGCAACATTCACATTCTAATGTAGCTTATAAATTATTCCATGAGTCTTCAACGTTTCTCTAAGAGCGTCAGTGATAGAGAATGACGCACGTCCAAGATGAGTTCGGGATACTTCTAAAGTACATGAGGATACAATAGCATCGGCTTAATTATACATCTGGTGCTACCGAGTCATTACAATTGGAAGAACAAAGTTGTACTATTAACTTGAAGCCACATCCGTAACGGAGGGGAAGTTACGATCGCCGTATTCGTCATTCGAGTTTCAGGAAGAAATTTCTTCCGTTTCCTTAGTCGGTATCACTATTAGAATTCGACCTCTCGCTAAAGTTAGGACCGATAATGTATGCGCCGGATTTTCACGAGCCCGAAGCCAACGATGGGCAAAAAGATTGGAGAGAGAGGAAGAGAGAAAGAGAGAGAGCGAACACGAAGAGGAGAATATCCCCGATGAAAACATAAAGTTCGAACATAACCGAGCGAAGAAACAGATCTAAGCGATTCTGAAGTATGATGAATGTACATCATATCACAGACAGCAACGGTTCTCGCTCGTAAGAGAAGAGAGAGAAAGAGAAGCAGTTTTCTAAGCGCTAGTTTTTCTCGAGACTTTTGTGCTGAAGCCAGTCACATTAATATGCTTTCTTTTTGTGAACTATTCATGCAATATAATCTAATAAATATATTATTATAGAAATATATTAGAAGAGCCGCCAAGTACATCAAAAATGTTGGATAATAATAATTATTATTAATAATAAATTCCTAAATATATTTATCCCAAACAGTGCACTGCATATTGTCGGCTTTACAACACCATTTAAAACCAAAATACTAATCTTTACAAATTAATTTTTGATTGTCGATTTAATGCTACTAGCACATTTAAATTCCTGTAAAGAACTTGTTGCAAAAAATATTATCTCGACTAAGAATCGAACCTGGGACTTCCCTACTTTCTGAGTGGTCTTACAGTATAAGCTCTCTCTAATATATGACAGCAAAAATCCAATGTACAACATATATCGAATCTCGTAAAAAATGGCAGTTGGTCATTTATCGTGACGTAAAAATAAAATGGTTCACATAACTCGTGCTGTCGAATAGAATTTTATGTGTAAGTTATCTATCGCGTGTAGATCATATTTTACACGATCATATTTCAAATTAATTAAAAATTAGTGTAACACATGCGGCACGTGACGTGGCAGCTCTCGTTGCATTCCTCAAATTATTAATAAAATTTTTCGCGAAGCGATAAAAAAGTGCAGGATGATTCTAGAAGCTCTGCATGTATGTGTTCACCACGCAAGATTCCTCGAAGCGGTCGTATATTTTGCAACTCTAAAGTGCCCATCTCGAAATGTCTGTAGATTACGCGCAGACCGTATGGACGGCGAGGGGTCGCCATAGAATTAGCAACCGCACTTCGGACGATAGTTCATTATGCTAATTAAAGTTGGGCAAATATCCGAGCATGGCCAGCATGTGCACCCTCCTGGTTTGATTTTTATCCCTTTTTCACATTTTTCTATTTTTGCTGGCTGACTGCCGCATATCTTAAGCCGGCCAGCAACGTCAGATCCCTCTTCACATTTTTTGTCCAACGTCCCTTGCGGTCGCGGGAGGGTACATTACATATCGTGCTGATTGGAGCTTTGAAAAAAATGTGGCAAAAGAAAAATGAAAGTGCTTTTATAACATACGTTTTAATATTCTATTATAATTACACTGAAAAAAATGTTTTGATTGAATAAACAAAAAGGTCCAACAAGAACAATTTAAGTCAAATAGAATTTTAAATTATGATAACCAAAAAATATGTTTGGTTTTATCAAAACGCTATTCTTGTTGGGCTTTTCTATTGGTTTAATTACAACATTTCTTTTTTCTCAGTATGAGTATGTTCAAATAATTAAACGTTTAATACATATGATGTTCATGTTCTATGCATTTCTTTTCTTTAAAATACTAAAAGGCTAATACACTGAAAAAAATTTCTGATTGAAAATGGACGAATCGTAATTTTCTGATTAAATTTATTAGTTTTTTAAATTAGTTTTGAGATTTATTAGAGTTCTAGTTGAAACAATCGAAATTCTGATTGATACAATATTTCTGGTAATTAAAATTCTGGTAATTAAAATTCTTATTTTTACCAGAATAATTATATCAATCAGAATTCTAGTTATCTCAACTAGAATTCTAGACTTAGCCAGAAAAGATTCTAATTCGTTTTCCGCCAGAATTACAATTCAATCCAACCAGACTATTTTTCTCAGTGCAGTTTTTAGCTTTTCTTTCTTTTAATACATTTCATAAATCTAAACTACTTTATAAATCCTTTCTAGAGATATTAAAGTATATCTAAGAATCATTTAATAACTTTTGTAAATAACTTTTATACTTGTAAAAATGATGAAAATTAACTCGAGACACGAACGGTCCATCGTAGTAAAGAATATTTGAATCATCGTATTAATATCGATATCTTGCGCAACACAATGGAAAATATGGAGAAACATCGACTGTAAACGCGTTATAAAGTTTGAACCTCTCTACTCATCTGTATTCATTTTGTCGCCGATTACTCATCCATGCGAACGCATCTGCGCGCTACGTATCGTGATTGCTTTTGGTATCTGACCCACAAACTTGAGATGAAAATATATATCGACAATATTAAATGACGTTTCGGACGTTTTTGACGTAGCGGAAGTAATTTCAATGAGTCGATTTTACGAAATATAATTTTGGCAATGTTTCAATAACAAAGAGTCTCTGTGGTATCTGCAATGTCGTGTTTTTTTAATTAACCGATGATCGCGAACCGTGATCACGAACGATGATATTTTTCGGGAAGTAGGCCACGTGCGATCGCGCACATCGCACTCCCGGGAATTCGCGACTGCTCTTTTTATCGAAGCGTAGTGGAGTTCATTACGAGATCATTATGGTAATCGGGACTGAAATAAGCTGCGAAAGGTATCATTGCATTTAGAACGGCCGCGTACGCGGAAAATTGTTCGCGGCCCGCTGCGCGATCAATTGCTGTGCAGCGATTGACCCCGTTTTTAATATAATTCAATTTTCTATACTCCATTATACCGTTATTTTATTCAAGTGAAGTGGAATTAATCAGATATCCTCGAATTATTTTTCGAGATTGTTTTATTAGAAAATAAATGCACCGGCATACACATACAATCATGATTCAATCGTTTGCTTCATTTCAAACTACAACCTAACGAAATTTAGTTTAAAAACTGTGCCGATTAAGTACAGTTAAATAACAAACACGAGCAGCACAATTGTTGAGGTACATGAGTAAGGTAAAATTTTTATCGTAAGCAAACATACTGTAATCGCTGCGAATTACGAGGCCGTCGGCATACGCCGATTACCATATCGCATTATTAAATTACACACGCGAACCGATGTAAGAGCGAACACGATCGATACGATCCTTTTATCGCATCAATTTTAAAATCTACTTTAACCACGGGGAATTACTGACACGCCATCGTCGTATGATCGTCACGAGGTAAACCTTAACGTTAAAAATTGTATTAAAATAAAACGATTTAAATAATAAAAAAAAATTGGAAAAGCATCTAAACAATATTTATGATATAGTCGAGTTACAATAAACGTCAATCGGGATTTTTTTTTTACGATCAATTGATTGATCGTTCGTAGATCAAGCTTTCCGCGCAACTAGGATTTCTCGCAGCAATTCGCACGTATTACTCGCGCAAACTCGCGCGTATACAATGCCCGTGTACCACCTATAACAGTACATAAAGAGCTTGCACCCGTTATCGTGCCAGACGTCCTAGTCCTACACCGATCTCATCCCTCGCCGTCGCTATCACCTTGCCCCCTTATCGGCTCAACAAATTTAACTTGATTTCCTATACGGACTTTGCGGAGCTCCGGAGAAATACAGAGCCGTACTGCCTGTCTGCGTCTAAACTCGTTTTACGATAAGGGCTAAACCCCCAGCTCCTGCAGCGCAACGGACGACCTCCATTCATCGATGCCGAATCCTCTTAACCCGAACAGACAACTTTTCGTTGCGTGGAATGTCAGGATATCCGCAAAAGTTTTTAAAGTAGCAAGGAATCCCCTTCGTGCAACACAAAGCCGTAGGTGGACCGCAAGAATTTCAGGAATACAGGGAACACTTTGCACGATTTTGTTCATGAAGAGGTGTGTCATTCGTGTGAAATATTAAGCACAAAAGAACAATTTTGCTGAATTATCTAAAAAGGATCTCGCACTAATTATGTGGAAAGAGTGTCTTCGATTGAATTAATTTAATTAAATTAAGACATTTTGTAGATTATGAGATAATGATCAAAAATTTTTTTAAGCATTAAAAAGTATCTTTATCTACTAAACTATTAATTTCTTAATAACTGTATGTTTAATACTTTTATGTACAGAATAATGGAACATATTAATTAACGTAAAACAAAACATGGTTTTACAAAAAAAGTATATAGTTTGCAAATGTATATACATATTGCAAATTACATAATTTTTTTAAAAGGCAGCTATGTATTTCCTTTACATCAATTGATTCATCTCATTCTGTGTTAAATAAATAAATCAAATAGGTATCACATAAATTAGACATGAAAAAACAAACGCGATTGTCTTTGAAAAGAAGCCAAAAAGAAATTCATTCGTCGTAAATCGACACTTCAGTACCACACAGGTGGTTCGTTAACCATTATAAGAGCTCATAAATTCGCCATGTGAATGAACAAATGGCGCGGTAATATTGTAATTATCATCGTGGTTCATCGCAGACAAAAATGTGCTGCGCTTATACGTATGGATTTTTGTCGGGTGAAATGAGCACGAGTAAATTCAATCACGAACGGGCACGTTCTCTCAGATTCCCGTTCCGTTTGTCCATACGCCGCGCACGCTGTAAAACTATACTCCATTACTGGTATATTAAACATCGCGCGTCGGTCCAGGGATGACAGCTCTCCGGAGGCCCGGACGTCGAGAGTTAGAAAGACAGAGGCGGCGAAAAGAGACGGAATCACGCGCTGGCGTATGGTACACACAGTCTGGCGCATAGTCTGTATAATTCAGTCATATCCATGCTAATCCCACCGGCCGGTTCGCGTTATTCTCCATGATGGATGCACAGCCACCACCGGAGAATTGCCCTTTTCATTGAAATACAACTAAAATTAAACTCATTTGCCGCCCTCGTGGATTTACGGCGGGGGCGTCCCATCTCTAACAGACGCGTGACACTACGAACGCGAAAGCGCTTCGAACGTACGTATGCGCGTGTATACGCGTAATTCTGTGATGTTTGTTTGATAAGTTGTGCGAGTTCTATCGCGTTAGATAATACCCATGAAAATTGGTCGACAAACGGTGATAATTTCGATGATGATGCTGTTAACATCGTCGCAATACGTGTAAGTCTTTTTTAGATGATGAAATGGGATAGCGGTACATATATAAAGTAAAAGGATCTTCGTTTAAATTTCTCTCTCGTATCACGTCGTCGAAAAGGAAAAGAAAATAATGTATTCCTCGCCATATGGAAGTCCCTACTGAAATAAGTCCCGAATAGCGTCATTGATCGAAACGAGAGTTCCGTGCCACGTTCCACTGAGAATGTAGCTGGACGTGGAAATCGTGGGCACTTCGTGCGCGAGACGAACGGGAAATGGGATGGTCCACGACGAAAGAAGTAATTCCTGAAGACAGCGAGCTTACGTTCTCAAGCTTCTCAGTTCCCGACAATCTTCCCGGTCTGCGGAGGTATTTCCCATCTTGGAAAAATGTTGCTTCTAACCTGCTCACGATGTGAGAATGTCGACTGCGAGCAGTTTCTTCTACACGTTGTAAGATTTTATACTCGCTGTCGAGAGAACAAGAGAGTTTAAGTCGATACAAATTTCATTTCGTTTATTATATGTTTCTTAAGATGTTTCTCTGTTGTGTAAAATCTCTCTTTGCACAATTTGGATGTCAGTTTTTCTTTTCAAAGTTAATTGTATTACACGCCGCTTTCCCAAGTTTTCCAATTCTAAATGCTTTTTCATAAATTAATAAAGATAGACGGAAGGATTCTTATTTACAAAAGTAGAACTAACTTTTAGTTTTGAATCTGTTTTGTTTCAAATTAACATGTATAACTTTATTACGTATATATGCTATAACTTTATTAATCAGTATAAATCTATATGATGTAATATAAATTAATTAATACGTATATACGATATGCATGTAGTAAACGTTGCTGTTATATAAACGTACGGAAGGATATATACGTTGCACGAAAATCATTTTGCAGACTGCTGCAATTTGTCGCCTAATACGCGTATAATAGCGGCAATGTGCAGTGTATTGTCTAAATTGTTCCCGTGTGTAAACGAACGTGGCCTAAAATATACCGTGTCTCTCCTTCTCCTGTAAATCATAATCGATATTATTATCGACATTAGCCGCAATTGGGACGACGAATCATC
>Ga0157364_1008356_pt1 | contig 10729 bp, 6 predicted proteins | sample AttsexASBM2_FD_111476 | JGI IMG/M metagenome (GOLD analysis project Ga0157364, IMG submission 111476) | Fungus gardens microbial communities from leaf cutter ant in Ribeirão Preto, State of São Paulo, Brazil - Atta sexdens ASBM2 | ecosystem: Host-associated > Fungi > Mycelium > Unclassified ... | reverse complement strand
ATTTAAATGCTTTTGTGTGTGTGTGTGTGTGTGTGTGTGAGTGTGTGTGTGTGTGTGTGTGTGTGTGTGTGTGCGCGCGCGCGCTTAATCGCAATTTGTAAAATTAAAGTAAAAATTTCTAGAGAATTCCTAGAAGTTTCATAATTGTATCTCTCGCTTGTCCAATCACACGTCTCTCGAGTAGTTTCTCAGACTTCTTAAGCAACGAAACTGATTCGTTCGCGCGATCTATTCGGCCGAAAACCTTGGAATTTCTCAGCGTTGTGCTAGGTGTGCGGATTCCCATCTGCGCGTCTAATCCCACCCCGACGCCAAACCAGTAACTGATAGAATCCCCTCAATTATCCAAATCCGATGAATAATCCAATCTGGAATTCAAATAAGCCCGGGTTGTACCGAGTGCCGCGCTCTGCATTGTCGCTCGAACTCGACAGCGGACTGGTGTCGCGATGCCAGGAGTTGTGCCAGTCGCGGTTTGCTCTCGCGACGTCGATCGACATGGACGTCGACGACCGACTACAGGCGTCGTTCTGCAACCCTCGTAATAAATGTAGAAGAATTCGACCAAATTAAATTCCTCGCGCTTCTTTTTATTTTATCATGTCTTTTTCTGCCCCCTCCCCCCCCCGCTCTCGTTCTCTCCCTCTCTCTCTCTAAATGCGAAATAAATGTATATAGTTTATTTTCTTTCTTTCCTGTTCAACATCCGTCACAGAGAAAGACGAAGCTTCTGTGACGGCAAAATCATCTGCAAAACGTCAGGTTATCGGTGTAATTGTTTACAGGAAACTGTAAATTTTTCGAGCAATATAAAAACGATAAGAGGAAGAATTATAATCGTCAATAATTATGATTGACAATACATTTTTATATGATATTTATGTTATAATATAAATTTTATATTTACATTCCTATAAATAAAAACAAGGAAATTGTAATTCTGAGCAAAAAAGAACTGGTCTTGAATGAAGCATATCGCAATTGTTTATTTAAGTAGAAATAACGAAATTGACGTGATTTCAGAGAACAGTCAAATAAACGAAATTAACGAGTGCACGATCACGCAGAAGCACTCGGAAACGATTTAATGATTCATTAATATTCCATGTAAATTCGTTTGATTCAAACCTGTGATCTTTGGGCAGTAAACCTTTCACCGACGGATTATTAATTAAAAACCACTCCCTGCAGTTCGGTTTGCAGAAACTGCTGTATTTATTCGGAGCATTTCCAGTTGATCAATTATACAAATGCTCGAATCTTTTATCAATTTCATTTACACGTAAAATTGCAAATCACTGTTAATATTGCTCAGTTTCTAATTACGCTATGTATTAATTCATTTAATAAAAAGCTTTTTATTTCCGATAAATAAAAGAATTTAATTTAAAGTATTATTAAATTTTGTTAAGAGCGTTATATCAGTTAAATTCTAGTTTATATTAGTTTATATTTTCAGAGTAAGATATAATCGAGTTTATTTATTCGTAACATCACCTGATTCATTCGATTCAGTAATTATGTTAACGGAACAGTCGATATCGGAACAGGATATTCTAGGTTCTTCCTTTGTTTGTAATGAGGCTTTGTCACTACGATCGTTGACATATTCTTAATATAGCATGACGTTCCTTATCTCGCAGACTGAGGGTGACTCAGGTGCATCGTAAGGCTTTATTTATTAGAGTACCAAACATTAACAACGATGCATAATATACAGCAATAATTATACGTTAACTATGTAATTATATATATATATTATAAACCAAAATCATCAACAAATAATCAAACGACTTCCAACACTTCGGATCATATTCTTTCATTTGCATTTACAAATAAAATATATAATATTCGTATTTTTTTATTTCAATTTTATTTTCAAACTATTCAGTAGAATAAAAGATGATATCTATATAGCAAGAAAGATAAAGAATTCGCAGAAATTTCTTACGTTGATCGAGGGTCAATCTCGCGTTCTGCGATTGCTTAAGATCCGCCTATCTGCGCTCTCAAGATCTCCTTAGTGGCTCCTATCACGTCTGTGGATGCCCACAGAAGGATGGAAGAAGGTCGGGGATCGTTCTCGTCGGAGAGGGTTAAATCTCATGGGGACGCGGCAGGATCGAGCAGGCTTCCGTTCGCGACGGGTGTAATTTCTATTTTTTTCAATCTCAGCCCGAGGGCGTCTCAAGGGCCGACGTAATTTCGTCTTTGTGCCAAGGGATGCCTCGCGCTTAAGACCACCCTCGTTCATATATCTCGAAACTGGCACGGCGGGCAAAGAACGGCGAAAAAAGGAATCGATAGAAGGGCAGAGGTAGTACAAGGACAGAAAAGGCAGCATCCTTACAAGAACGCCGCTCGAACGAGAACTCTCACAAATTAAGAACCGACGCTACCGAAGAAGAAGAAGAAGAAGAAGAAGAAGAAGAAGCTTTAACCAATCGATACGATTGCTTGCGATCTTTGACCATGCAATTCTGTAGACTCGTAAATTGTCTCGCATCCTTGACGGCACGCGGATCTAAGACGACATCGACACCCATTTTTATTTCAAATCAAGTTCACGCTTAAATTAAATAGAGAAAAAGCTGATATTATGACCAGTGTAGATATAATTAAGTGGTGAATTCTATAGTGATTATTTATGACTTATTTGCTTAATTTACACTCGCCGTTTAAATCTATTTTTATCACACATTATCACTCTTATTTCTCTTCGAGCCATTTATGCAATGTCGTCATATTTTTATAATATCTTAGGTATAATGTCTTAGATATAATAAATGTTTCGTAACTTTGAGTCTAGAATTAGTTGAATGATAACACTTTAATGAATATAATAGTTAAGTTTTAAATTTAAATATTGCTTATTAATCAAATTATTGTATAAAATATAAATGGGATGCCACAATCACTTTTTCCTTTATTAATTTCTTGCTAACTACTTAACGTCATTACTTAACATTATTGTTAAACACAATCTTGGCTCAGTCTTGTAAAGAAAATTTTTTTATCATTTGAAGTATAAGTTGTTTTTAGAGTTATAATAAGATGTTAAATAAGATCTATATGGTCGCTGAAAGGTGTTTCAGCTTCTTTCTAAAGTAAGCGACCATGAGAAGCGTCATTCCTTGCATGATCGATCGAGCCGTAAAAAAAAACGTGAAGGGTACACTACCTTCGCGATACATATGTACAGGTCTACGTTACAGACTCCACGGCTCGTTTTACGTCGTTATTACAGGACGTAATAATACGACGTGCCATAGGAGTTCGGGTCAGGTAGAAAGGGCGAAAATTACACGGCGTTCATGCGCGCGCTAGATTACACGAGCTCGTGGTCGTAATAACGGAGTCCCGAGGTGGGCTTTTGTCGATTGCATTTGTCTATCGATCGATCGGACTGGTCGCCATCGCGTTACCTCGCGATGAGCCGATGAGCGAGCGCCGAAGTGTCGCGCGAACACAGGGTTTCGATAATTATATCCAACTACGTCACTTTTTGCCGTAATTAGGACACTCCAGCGAGAGAACGATGCGGGTCGGTCGAGCGGATAACGGCTAATTAGCTGTGAGCGAAACGCCGAACGCGAATACGCCGATGTCCATATCGGAGAATATCCATCTTAATTTTCGGTGCTAAACGTAGCATGGGGAGTCTCTCGGAGAACGCCGGCGAGCGCTAAATCTAGAGGAAAGTTGAAAATTGTTCATCGCCTCGCAGAAAATTCTCGCTTCGATGAAGCGTGAATATCTTGCTTATCGCGCGCTCGTATTTTTGTAATCGGCAGCACGATGGTACACATGCTCACGCAGGGAATATTCAGAATTACTTTTTCTCATGCGAGAGAGAATCTAATAAACAATTTTTTATCTTTCAAAGTCATTTAAAATGAAGCAAAATAAAAAAAGTCGACAATTTCAAATAACTTCTATTTTAACGGTTTAAATACATATTTGATGATTCTTTCAGATCATATAAAACAATTTCGTTGTATAAATCATCATGAATAGTAATCGACGTACATATACATACTAATTAATTAAGAATTGCTTTTTTCTTGATCTCCAGATTGGAGGATAATAAACAATATTTAATATACATATAAACAATATTTAATATTAATATATATACTCTAATAAATAATATTTTATCTTTTAAAGTTTAGAATAAAGCAAGTAAAAAGAAGTCAATTTTGAATAATCATTATTTTAATGATTTAAGTATTCTTAAATTCTTTCAGATCTGTGTATATAAATCAATCAATTTCGGCATATAAATAATCACGCATTTGCTTGAACGCGATTGGAATTCATAGTAATCGACACTCTCAATTAATTCAGAATGGTTTTTTGTTATGTCCGAAAGTCTAATAAACAATTTTTTCAATTAAAAGAAATAAAGTAATACTATAAATTCAAGCAAATAAGAGTTAGAACACAGTTATTATTTGTGTCTAATTATATAAAATTTTTTTTCTCCTTTAATTCATACATTCTAAAAACAAAAATAAAAAAATCAACATTTACAATTCGATTGTTATTTGTAATCATCTACAAAATAACTCTTAAAATCCAATAATTCGCAATCAATATAAAAATGTGTATCTAATTATTCTTAATAAAACAAGAGAATACACTTCTCAAGTACTTCTCAAAACCTCGGGTGATTTCTCATTAAAATGTGAATACAGCTCTTCATACCGAATATCAAAATTGTTACGTATGGTTTTCAGAAATGGTCCTCTCATTCTGTTATAAAATTTCTTTTAAAAATTCATGTATCTTAAGAAAATCGTTAGACATATATATGTCACGTCAGCGTCAGAAATTCGTACTTTTCAGTCAAAATGAATTTTAATGTTTAAACAATTTTTTATCTTTTAAAGTCACTTAGAATATAGCAAATAGACAAATTCAACAATTTCAAATCGTTATTTTAATTATTTAAATATTCTTGAATTCTTTCGATATATTCGCATGACACAATTTTATTGTATAATAAATCACAGTACGTTCGTCTAAAGGTGATCGGAAAACATATAGTGATCAACATGTGTACCAATCAATTCTGACAAGTCATGGCGTGTAGAAAAATTGAGCAATCACGATTAAAAGTGCAAACACACTGCAACAGTGTAAACGTTCGTCACTACTGCGAAGGAAGAACGGGGGAAAGAGTTAATATTGCGCTGGCGAGCGAATTTATCGGGGGGAAAGACCGTATAATTTGACTTTGCCGGTCAGGTCAGAATAATCGATATACCGCGGCGCGTCCGACACAGGAAACATAGGCACGTCCGATCGGCAGAGCTTAAATTGGGTGGAAATTATTTTCCCTTTACTATCATGTGCGCACACATAGGTACAATACATACACTTACAATGAGACGCACACGTAAGCAGATCGCACACACGTGTACGGTGCGCCGCGACGCGCCTTCAGGAATGGGCAAATACCACGAGTGCAGTAGATTACCGATTCGTAGGACGTGTTTGCGCTATTTGGATGTGTGCATTACCTTGGTAAGCGCATATGCACATTGACGTACGTAACGATGAAGATTTGCGCCGCGCCGCGCCGGTCGGCTTCCATCCGGAGCGGAAATCCGTTGCATGTGACTCTAGCGGCATCGATGAGACTGTATTACAACGTTGTAATATCGTAAAAAAAAAAAAAAAACGAAAAACTATGGCGTGCAACGACATAAAAATAGTTACTCGTGCGTCGGAACTGCGATATATTCGCGTGCGTAGCTATTTTTAGTTTTGGCAGAATGAGTCGCACGCGGATGGTACATATAAAGTAAATCATAAACTGAGTGTGTGACGATGAAAATATTTCCCCTTTTTTTTTCGTTTTTTATTCCGTTTCATATAAAAATAGAAGAATAATGTCGCATCGCGTGTATACTGTATATTAAATATTAAGTATAGAGATTATTTATTACCTGATGGATACGCATAAAATATATGAAACGTTAATATCGTGTTAATAAGGTATTACATCACTGTGATGTTTTTATACTTACATTGAAGATTATAAGACAGACGTCTCATTCTGCCTTGCACGGTTTTCTTTTGGCTGCTCAAGCGGCACCACATGTTCACTTGTATGTACGACCATAACTTCAAAAAGAGTATGGCGTACAACGTACAAACGTACATTGCGCCAACTGAAACAATAAACGTATAACAGTTAGCGTTAAAAGTAAAAATTTTAGGGAAAAAAGGGAGGAAAGAAAAAGAGAGAAAGTAGAATTCAACTCCATTTTCAACGATAAATGTGTGCATTTAGTATATAGTCTTACACTTACTATATAGAATCTCAGAAATATCCTTTATCAATGGAAGCGAGATCTGAATACGGCCTAACATTTTTATTCTCTCTGTTTCACGCGTGCATACGCATTCGCTATTCGTTATGAATCTCACTTAAATTCCAACGGCGATGTATTCTCCTTTTCTTCTCGCGGCGATATATAAATCGACATAGTCACCTATCAATTGCCATGAAATTTCTCAATTTCGCATGCACGACTGCGTATAACGAATCACAAATCCTTCCACGAAACCTGTGCATAAACGGCAGGGAATAATGCCGACTTAATTATCGATGAGTATCATCGCTGCGATCCTGAGAATGCCCGTTATTATTATGCTATGCCAGTAACCATACCGTTGGAAAACTGCAGACGCGATGACGAAGGCGACGCCGGCACGATTCTCATATTTTCCGATATTTCCATCGAGCGTGTCGACGGCCTCCTTCGCGTCCCGGATTGTTCGTATCTTAATTAAATCGCCTGCTACCAAGCTATCCCGAGGTGGCGAGATTCCGCACGAGCGGAAAGACATAATTTCAACAGAACGAAACCGTTCCGTCTAGCTCTTTCGCTTTTGCGACGTCCTGTTCTACCTGCATTCTATAACTTTCATTTACCTGCACCAGCGCGTCGAGTGTCATCGAAAATTTATATCTCTGCTCATGTTTGGTAGGCACAAACCTAGCACAATCTAGCGTAATTTTGATTTTTTGTTCTGACAAAAAATGGTCGGTGTTGAACTTTAAAAATAGTTTTTTTCAATTTTCGCTTCATTTTTTGAGATATCGAAGTGCGGTTTGCAGCACAACGTAGCACAAGCTTAGCACAATTTTTATATTTTTTGTTTTTCAAAATGGTCACTCTAACTTTATAAACATCTCTTTTATTAATTCCTTTTACCAAATCTACTTTGCCGTCGTCCTTAAGACGACGGCAAAGTAGATTTGGTAAATACACCGAGAGAAAATGAAGCAATAGATCGAGAAGTGTGCAATACTTTATTCGTTCTGCTGGAATTAGTTCGCGGACTATCGAGCAGGAAAATAACAGATAAATTGATCATTGGTTACGCGCGAGTAATAGTTGGTGGCGTTAGCGATGGCGCAAATCACAATCGTCGAAAGCGATCGAAAGCGACAACCCCTGCCACAATGTCAACGGACTCGACGACGATAATGGGGAAACGAGAAAGCCCGAAGCAAATATTACACGGCGATAGTATCGTTCGTTAATATATACATGCTCGTCGGCAACGCACGAAAGCGCCAAAGCGTTTCCGCGAAATATGCGCCGATGCGTGCATTTGCCGCCCCCGCAGGGCGATGCAGTAGCATGCTAGCTAAACAAGCTCAGGCACACTGCAAGGCAGTTGAAAAGAGGGATGGAGTTGTCCTCCGGGTACATTCCGGCGATGCGAGCTGTCCTCGCCCTTCACACTTTTTCCTGTTATTCTCTCTGACACTTCCTAGTGTCGTACAAAATAAAAAAATAAAATAAAATAAAAAATGTTATCATGTTATCATGTTATTCGATTTATTATTAAGTTATATATGTCAATATTCGTAAATATGGGAAACCTCCTAATACGTTAAAGTATACACGAACCCTCCGGAGTCCGTCTCGATCCTGCTCGAACTCCCGATGCATTAGATGTTCAACAGTCGAAACGCGTCTCGGGACGCGTTTTAGTGCACCGCTCGTTGCCGCTTATACCGTTTATGGCTTGTCCTTCGAACGAGTATTCGCTCGGGCACACCGGCGACATCATACAGCGCGTATCGAGTGCTCATACATGCCGAGATAATTGCCAAATGTCGTGGCACGCATATATGTACGTTGCGTATACGGTCTGTTGCAAAATGACACGATAGCTTCACTATCAGGAGATAGAGATTATGATCTAGCATTTCGGAACAACTTGTAAAAAAGTATCCTATTATAATTATTAATGAAACGTACACCAAGAACGTATAAAGTATGGCATTAATTTATTAATTTTAAATAAAAATGCTTCCTGAATATTTAAAGCCAAGGATTTTTTCAATGCGAGAGTTTCAACATTTTTTAAATATATATAACTAAATATGTTAGGTATAGGATAATACAAGTATAATCTATTTTAAAGATGACACGATGATCTATATTTTAACACTTTGATTGTTTTACGGATTTTTTGTAATCAATCCCTTGTCACCATACTATTATTTTTCATATAATTTAAAGTAAATTTTTCATATTAAAATATATTTTCCAATAAAATGTTTTTAATAAAATTCTTCAGCAAAGTTAATAGACCTCTCTAGAATCCACAATTGACCATAAAATCAATGCAAAGTGTCCTCGGTTCATATAGATGGTAATAGGTAGGAAATGTGTGTTAAATTAACGTTAAATTGATACGGCGACGCCCTGAACCTACACAGGCGTGTACCGGCGATTGGATACATATAAGAGTCGAAGTTAAAAACCGATAGACGATCAAATGTGTAATTTTTTAAAAATTGCTATCATGTTTTGAATAGCTACACTTGTCTTGTTTCAATATGAGAACGTATTTCTTCGTTCGAAGTATCGGGATTAAACTCATCGACTTATCAACGCTACGAGTACCGTTCTACAAAGTTATTTAGTAGATACGATAGATATCCTTCGAGCACTCCTAAAGGTCTGATGGAAAATCGGCAGAAAATTACTTCTCACTCTCAGCGAAGTCATTAAATTCACGTATGTCCTGCAAAGTATCGAGTCTATATTTCATCCGATACAAAAAAAATCGTCGAAATGTCCTGCCAATAGTGCCAGAGCGAGGCTATCGCGTCGATACATCCTGCACAGTCGAAACGAATCGACAGAAGTGTATTGTGCTACCATTGGTGCGCGATGGGGGTGACGGTACCACGCGTGAAAATAGTTCCTCAATTTTCCATGGCAGTTCGCCGAACTGAGAAATTGCCAGTTCTCACCAGTGGGACTATTGTCGAATCTCGAAACCCACAATTTCCGATTCTGCCATCTCATTTTCAATCTTTTTACTCTTCATAAGTATCATCACAAGAAGACGCGCAGTATAAAACTTCTAAACAAATAAATTTGAATAATTATAAGAATATTCAAAAATTTAGGAATCCTGAAAAATTAAAGCATATTGAGAGACTTTTTAGTTCTAAAATTTGATATTATTGGAATTATAAACTGAATGTTATCTTAAAAAAACAATATGAATCTACCTATCCTCTTTTTTTTTCATTATTCTATAACATATAAATTCTTTCGTTAGTCTATAACATGTAAATTAATATAAGAAAAATTATTTGTAACATCTATTAATTTAATTTGATTAATCATAGTGAGTATAATCTATACATTTTTTATTTTATAATATATAAATTAATGATACGAAATTGATAAAATTATTTTAAATATTTACATGCTTATAAGATTTAAATTCGTTCGGTATTCATCAGCCTGTAAAGAGATACTTTTATTTGACACTTGTATTATTTCTCTTTCTAAGTACCATACGCTATGAAATGTTACAGTGAGGTAAGAATTCAGTTCTGCAAACATCATCTGTCTTTGTTTCGCGCTCGCGTTGGCGGAACTTTTTAGACATACCTCGTACGAGGTTAAATTAATGTCAGCTCCCGAACGGACGGAAGAACAAACAGCGAAACACAATTTCCAGCGAGACCGCGCTGGTATAACATTCCCCGGCGAATTTCATCGTGCACGCTTCCGTACGAGTATCCCAGGCAAGTATAAAAGAAGAAGCCAGATCAATGATCAAGACTCTCCCCTTCTTTCTCTCTTTCTCTCTCTTACAGAGGAAACACTCGACGACACATTTTCTCGTCTGCTAAGTTCAAGCAGTTCGGACTCCTTCGCTCCGAAGTGCACGTGAAAATAGTTTCTAATCAAAATGCATTGATTCACATCAGATGTGTCAAGAGATGGAGTAGAAAAATATCAAGAAATACTGAACTGATATTGGGGATTCTTAGCAATAACATGGAAAAAATACTTTTAAAAAGAAAATTTATTTGTTATTTTATTATTATCTTAACTGCGAACTTGTTATTTCATCGTGAAATTATTATAGCAATGTACAAAATACAGTTAAAAATATATAAAAAGAGAAAGATACTTATAGAAATATTTTTAAAGGAACGAAAGTCATTCGAATATTGGAATGTGAATCGTTTCACATTCTTAACACAAAGCAGGAAATGTGAAAATTCCAGATACAAGAATTCTCCATAAAAGATTTTTACAAATAAAACCTTTTGAAGTATTCAAAGTGAATATATGAATTTTCAGTTGCTCAGACATAAAACGAAATAAGTTGAAACTTTACAATATTATAATTTAAGATCGTGAAATTTAAAATTAAACTATATATT
>Ga0157364_1008355_pt1 | contig 10729 bp, 2 predicted proteins | sample AttsexASBM2_FD_111476 | JGI IMG/M metagenome (GOLD analysis project Ga0157364, IMG submission 111476) | Fungus gardens microbial communities from leaf cutter ant in Ribeirão Preto, State of São Paulo, Brazil - Atta sexdens ASBM2 | ecosystem: Host-associated > Fungi > Mycelium > Unclassified ... | reverse complement strand
ATAAATATGATGATTTCAATATCAATTTGACATCGATTCGACATTTAATTGACGATCATTTCTTATTAAATAATTAACAATTTATTCATAAAGAATAAAATAGACTGTATGTTTCTTAAAATTATATATAGCAAAAAGATGTATTAATTATACAAAATATATCTGCAAAAAATTAAAAATTGTATTGTTTGAATGCTCGATAAGTATTCGTATAGATGAGAAATTTAACTTCTAAAATCAGGAAAACATGCGAAACTCGTTTGTTTATATTAGAACAGAATATATTCATTGTATAAAATTGCTAATTAATGTTTATTTTTTACAAATAAGACTTTTTTATAACAAACTTCTTTGTACAAATTTTTTTGCTCTCATTGTATCTTTAATACAGGAGAGGTATAGAATATTATCAATCTTTGTTTAAATATGAATCATTAAAAATATTTTAAAAGTATAATGAAAATTGAGACATAATGTTCCGTTAGAATATAAAAAATACTTCATACACGTGAATAATTATCAATTTATGTTACGTTTATAAACCAGCAAACGAGAATGGATTAAAATGGATTGAAATTTTTTTTATCCGAATTTTTTTATGCGTATTTTAAATAGCGAATACTTTTTTTGGATTTAATTGGATTCAATTGGATTCAATTAGATGCAATTGGATTGAAAAACTGCATTTCCTATTCAAAATTTTGAACAATATTCATAATGCACAAAAAAGCTAATATTATTTTTAGATTGAAAGGCAATAGAGATATGCTCCACGCAATTCCTATAAATGAATAAATGCATTCAGGATTGAAAAACATTCATTTTAACATTCGTGAAGCAATATTTTTGAAAATCTGAATCCATTTCAATTCATTCTCGTTTGCTGGGAAAAGAACCGCGCAAATAATACAGCATTAAACTGAGAGATATCACAAAGCAAAGCGCGAATTGTACGATAACCATTTGTTAAAATTATGTCATATATGAATAAATGAATAAAGCGTGAATATTTTTCATTCGCAATAGTAGAATATTTAAATGGCGCGAGGCGAATAGCGAGGGGTGGGGTAGCGTGCCGATGCCGCACGGCGCGGTGGTTAACTACGTCATCACTTCGGCATTCACTCGGCGATCTCGGAGGGAGACAAACGTGTTTTAAGAATCGGGGTGTCGCATTAATTAATGAAAATTATATATCTACGAACGCAAATTATGTAAGATTGCCCAAAATTAAAAAGTATACTAATTAAGTTAGATTAATTAATTAAGATTCTATTGCTCAATTATACACGATTTTTGCTTTATTTCTTAGATTCATTACGCATATACACAGCTCATGAATATTTTAGATATTTCATGTGTTCTCACATGTACGGTATACAAATGAAATTTTTTTTATTGTTAGATATTTCAAATTGTGCTTTTTATCACTTTGAATATAATTCTGTCATTTTTGTATTACTCCGCATTCTTATGATATGGGAAAAGTAACAGATAAATTATATTTAAATTACATATCTCTAAATATATGTGCCATTTATACGTATTATTCTATTTAGTGGAAATTGTTTCATAATTTAAAATAAATTTTTGCATTTAAAGGATGTATGACATATTGTTAATCTTTATTTAATTAAATAAATCACAAAAAAGAGCAATAAAAATTGAGATATAATATTGGGATATAATATTGGAATATGTCAAAAGCACTTCATGTGAGCAATTATTTAAGAAAAATCACGCTAGTAAAAACCTTTTTTTACTTCTTGCCTTTTGTCAGCACATTGTAATTGATACGAAATATATAAAATTATAAAATGAACACAACATAATTATATCACATTAAACGACTCGCGTTAAAACTAGATGTAAGAAATTGTTTCATTAATCGGAGAACATTAAAAATGTAAAGAATATATTATTTTACTTTACTTTGTAATATGCGTTAATATTTCGATAGTTGGGATTTCGTAACCTTGGGATGGCATGGAGTGGCGCGGGGTGGCACGGAACGGCGCGTCACGTTTATACGTAGTTATTACTTACCGCGCAGTTCATTCTCTTCCAAGATTTGTACAAGCAAGTGAAGCAAGTTAGTTGCGTGCGGCTGTTTTTCACATTTTTGAAATCTTATCGCGAAGAATACCAAATATAACACGAAATGTTGTACTTTATGAATAATTAATCGTACTAGTAATCATATATGAATATTCATAAAATACAATATTTCGTATTATTTCTAGCATTTTTTGCGATTATTATATGTTTCAAAAAGAAATGTGAAGAAGAACGGCACGCGACATGACTACTTGTCTGTACGAACGGTATCACACGAGTCATAAAAAAGCAACGTTAATATGAATACTCTTATGCAAATAACGCAATTCTTGCTTTCATAATTAATATACCCAGTAAGAAATGACAATGGAATCGATGTCGAACATTGATTTCTCACTGGAATATATAGTTTAATAATTTAATTAATTTTTTGTCTTTGCACCTTTCATTATACGATTTGCTTAAAAATTAAATGTAACTTTAAAACTATTTATCGATTATAAAAGAAACATTTCTCTTTTTTATTAATCTCTAGTCCATTTCATTGACTCTAATCATATCTTACAGACATCATCTATAAATAAAAAATTCAATCCTTTTGTTCTGAATTTGTTTTGCATTGATAACGAATTGCAGATGTGTGTTTGATATTCATTTCTAAAAGTTAATCGATTACATAATAATTGCATAGTAATATAGATAATAGCTATATATTACATTTTTCAGATTATCTTCCCTCTCATGAGTACGACTTTGACGTGGTGGGAAGGCTCAGTACTCAGAGGACATTTACAATAATACATACAGAGGACGAAAAGAATAGTTTTCTCAAGCATCTAAAAATTTTTGAATCTGAATAATACATCTAAATAAATTTTTAGATATTGAGTAGAATCGTTCTCTTCGTGTAAAAATCCAATGAGGAAGCTAACGTACCCTCGTCGCCGATTTACTTGAAAATAAACGAATCACAGCTGGTTCGTCGCGTCGCGCGTTTGCTTCGGGAGTGCCATTTAAGTTATCGGACTCATGTTATAGTCCGCGCGCGATTATAATGTATTCGCGAGTGTTTTACGGGAGTGTCCTGTGCGAGAGGATGTCAATTCTATTCTGAGAGGAGGAGGAGATCTGGGAGAGGCAACAGGTACCAGCGGAACAACCTTGCGGTAAATATTATTTTTTATTTATGTAACATCAGTATCTTTCTTCTGTTAAATTTATTCTTGAGTAGTTTTATTTTAATGATTTAAAAATGGTAATTAGAATAAAAGGATTATTTAAAAATTATTTTGAAACTTTGTAAATATGTATTTTTAAGAAAATGTATAATTACTTTTATAAATATAACTGAATGGTGAATTAAAAAAATGCTTATAAATATTATATATTTTGAATATTATATAATTTTATTTTCAAGAGAACCTGCATTAAATAAATATTTTTTTAAATATGGGTTGATTTTTTTACTCTGTTTTAATTTCATATTCTTTTTGTTACAGAATCATCGTAACGACGTTGCTGATATAACTTCGCTGTTGCGCATCGAATTGGTGAGTGATAAATTAATGTTTTTATTGGTGTAACGAATGTGTGTGATAATTTTATTAATTACTATATATCTATAGATGCATATGCATCAATTTATTTAAAATATATGGATAACTGTATAGCATTCCATACATTCGTTGCCTTAAAATGGATAAGTAATAACAGATTGGGATACTTAAGGGAAAACTATAGGAAACTACAGGAAACTTAATCCTGGATACTTTTTTATTATGGAATTTGCACTGTTAAATTTATAATGTCACGTTACACTCACTCAGTAAAAAGTTTTTTATGCATGAATATGTATAAATATGTATAAATATACGTAAATATCCATAAACATGTATAATCATATATAAAATATGTCTATACATGTTCATACATTCCTCTTTTTTTTGTAAAATTACTTTATAGTGTGATAGAAATAATAATAATAATGTGAAAACATTAAAAATAATTAAAAGGGTAATTTTTATTTGTTTTAGAAAAAAAATCAAGTTTGAAAAAATATAAAAAAATTACTTATGTAATAATTATAAAATTATATATATAAAATTATGCATACCTAATTATGTATGAGCAATTTTTTTTACATTTTTCCAAACTTTTCTGTTCCTTTTCTGAAACGAATAGTGTGAAAATTAACCCTTTAATTATTTTTAATATTTTCACTATTCATTACTATTATTTCTATTACATTAAAAAGTAATTTTACAAAAGAAAAAGAAATGTATGAACATATATGGATGTATTTCGTATATGATTATACAAGTTTATGAATATTTATGTATATTTATACATATTTATATTTATACATATTTATATTTATATACATATTCGTGCATAAAAAATTTTTTACCGGATTTTAAATTATTTTTAGTTATTATTAAATTTAGCTGAAATTGTGTGTACTAATTGTAAATTCATACGTGTGAATGTGAACGCTTTGTTAAGCAATTTAATCACAAAAGTATAATAAAAAATACGTTCTTTTGATAATCGTTTTTTATATTAAAATAGTACATTTGGAAGTTAAAACGAAAAAGAATAAAATATACGTATTTTTGAAATATATGAAATATGGGAAATTAAAAAATATAAAGATTATAAAATAATAATTAGAGTATATGAAATTATTTTCTATGGATATCATTATATAGAAAAGTGTTTATTACAGATTAATAAATATTGTTTTATTATTTTTCCTATCTATCCTATCTTCAAATATTCATTCAGAATTAAATTTTATAGTATGAAAGCAATACCTATGTACACATAAATATATAAATATATAATATGAATTGTTTTCTAAGAAATTCCTTTTATTGTATTGGGTTTCACACTTATTTGTATATATCTTACTAATAAAATTATAATAAAAATTTTAGTATAGAACATATTAGGTAGTAACATATGAAAAAGTTCGTGGCGTTTTTTCCATTAGATGTAACAAGAAAAACGCCACGAACTTTTTCCCACCTAATGTAATTCATTAATTTTGTTTTTCTGTAAAAAACATTTTACGTTTATTAATTATTACTTATTTGTCTCAATGCACTTACTTTAGCCTAATCTTTTATAACTTATCCATATGTAATAACTGGACTTTATATCAAGTAAGTAACATGATGTAAGATCTAATATACATTTTATCAAGAAATATAAGAATTTTATATTATCTTATAATAACTATTTTAAAATCGTGTTCAGAGTTTTGCATGACTTAAAATACTTAATTTTAAAATAATAAATTATTCAAAAAATGATTTTAATAATATACGAAATACAATAGAGATGTAAGGGAAAATTATCCCTTTCGGATCATTCATCTGAATTTCTCATCTTCGTATGTTTTGAAATGAAATTCAGTAACGAATCGTACGAATTGTTAAAAATACGTACATAGGCCTTGAATTTTATCGGATGATAATCGATTTAATTTTCAGTCATTTATTTTTAAATTAAATTTTTTTGATAACATAAAATTTATAAAATTTACATTAAGAAATTTAATCTAGTTTCGAAATAAAAACTTTTGAAATAAAAACGTTATTAAAATGTCTTTTAGAATTCTGTATGAAATATCTTAAAGATATTTTTTAAAGAAGCCGGGAAAATATGTTTTATATATTAAGTGGGAAAAAGTTCGTGGCGTTTTTCCATTAGATGGCATTAAAAAACCCACACCTAATATAATTATATAAAATTATATAAGAATATATATAATTTTATATAATTGTATATAATTATATCTATTTTTTATATAATTTATATAATTTTACATATATTTTATATAATTATACATAAAATATTTTTTCCCGGGAAATCTTAAAGTTGTCTTATGTGTCGATTTTAGACATTCTGCTTATTGAGAGATAGGTTGGTGTGACACCAATCTAAGGTAAATTGAATATTCGGGAGGGTAATTTGCTCGCAAATTGCGAGTTCTTATACTTTTTGAAAGTTATTTAAAATACAAAAGAAAAACCAACAAACAACAGAGCTAATGAGAGACAACGCGAATAATTAAGTTTGGTAAATTTTTTTAATCTACTAAATTTGCGCTTAATTATCCATGCTGACTCTCATTAGCCCCGTTATTTGTTAATATTTTAAAGAGTGAAAGAGTTTTAATTATTGCTTACTGCTTATTTATTATTAGTATGATCGCGATTAAGTTATCCCACTGAGTTTATTAGTATGCGAGGATATGGTTAAACATGGCTGCGTTCAATAGAGAAAGCAGCTTTGCAATTGCTTGTAAAATTCTTCTATGATTGGTTTATATATTTAAATCCATAAGGAATCAAAAGAACCAATTGTATTGAAGATTTTTCATTTTCATTCTCGACAACAGTCGAGAAGCTACTTTTTCCGAATGCAGCCATTAACGTATTATATTCGTGTTATTGCATATTTATGAAGTAATGTAGGAATATGAGTGGAGATAGATATCCGCGAATAGGCACGAATAAATGAAAATACGAATAGGTAAGACAATAAGTATGGACGGTAGGTAGAAACTGTATAGGTAGAATGATAAGTATAGACAAGTAGGACTAAACACGTCATATGTATATACATAATTGGAAATGAGGGATTAAAAATTTTTAATTTTAAGTTTTATTTAATTATCAGCATCTTGTTCTAATTATCGGATATGAAAATAAATCAAATGAATTTCAAATTTTATTAAATTTTTAGCTACCTCAAAATTATTTTTTTATAAAATTCTTTATAAATTTATAAACACATATACAAATCATGTAACGCGTTAATATTGTAATATTAACTTTATTGTAAATAAATGTATAATAATGTTAGGTATGTAATATAAAATTTATGTAAAGACTATGTCCAGATGAATGCTATAATCATACTTTTGCACGATTAACTAATTAATTATACATTTACTGGAATATATATGTCCTTATTGAATATCTAAACCGTATTGAGAACTAAAAATAACATTTGTCTTGTCATAAACCAAATTGCTGCGTAATTAATGTAAATTACGAAATCAACGAAATATATAATAAAAAATTGTTTATTGATTTAATAAGTTTGATAAATATTTAATTTTAGAATTTTTTTAAATTTAGATTTTATTTTGTATATCAAAAAGTCATTAATAATTTTAAGTAACTTCTTATTAAAAATTTCATAATTAGAATAATCATCATTTTTTCTACGTATTTAATACAAATTTATTAAATAAGTCATAAAGATTGGAGCTTTGAAGCAATAGTTAAATATTAATTTGCTTTTCGACATTTACATATTTAATATTATAGAATTACAAGTATATTTTAGTGACCAGTTTATTATATGCAAAGGCCTGTCTCTCACGTCAGATGGATGCCAAATTACGTGGTTTGTACCGAAAGTCGAAATTATTTTTATCATGAACTATTCCTCGTCGCTTTTTGTGAAGTCCATTGCGAAGTCTAGTTTGATATCTCTTTAGAGATTCTTATGCAGAATTGAAATTAATTCCAGGTTTTTCCGTTTGCAGTTACTGATAGTAATAATTTTGTTAATGAGTCAATGATAATTGCTATATATTTTAAAGTCAAATTGCAAAATTAATTCAGTGGTATATTTAACATACAATTTTCGCTTTCTTTGTTTTATTAAATTTTCCCACTAGTTATAATAATGTTAATAATAGTACTATCTTAATAACAATAGGAATTTAGTATTATATGATTTATATGAATATATTATTATTATTTGTTTAAATTCAAATTATTATAAAAACAAATTTAAGTTTTATACAAATAATTTACTAATTTTTCGATGATTGCTCTAACAAAAATATGGTTATGAATGTGTATATTTAATTTTCTAATCATTATTTTAAAATATCATTTTTAGGTATATTGGACATCTGGCCATTGTAGAATATTTTTAATTATTAATTTATATGTATATACACTTTTCTATGATAAAATATATGCAGATATTATGAGATTATATTTAACGAATATTTTTATTGATTTACATAATTTTTTTCAAAATTCTTTATAATTTTTTAATAATATTATCGTGATTATATGAGTGAATATATGAGTTTAATTAAAAATGTGTGGGTATGAAAAATTCAAGATAAGTCGAATGAGTACCCTCATATTAGTGGGATATTAATAATTATAATTTTTGAAAAATAAAGAATTGTTAAATTTTCTATAATAAATTTTTCAGTATAAATGTTCTTTAAAATCCCATTATTTTCGGGTTCGGCATATCTCGAACAGTTGAACTGAGAAACTTTTGTACTCACACATATAAAAAATTACAATAACGCATGTATTTTATTATTATTAAATATATTCCTATTAAATATATTCCTTATTATTAAATATATTCCTTCGTAATCTCTATTTCGTAAGTCATTCTATTTTATTCTATTCTATTCTATTTTTAATAAGTGATGATTTTTAGTGATGGATAGCAGAATATAATTTCTCGCGAATTTTAATATTATATTAAAGATGCGATAAAAATGTAATTGACATGCTATCAAAATTATTATTATCGTAAGTGGTCTGAAAGATTTGGGATTATACCTTCCTATAACAAGACCGCTGGTATTTGACGGAATGCTTAATTTTTCTTTGCAATAGATTTTGTGAATTTGATTTAACGTAGAATCAAAATTCAAATATTATGTCGCTCTCCACTGAAAATTGTTTTTCTTTTGTATCGGATAGTAATCAGCGTATCGCAAAGCGGAGAGACTTTGATATGATGAAATTATTGGGATAATTATCTTAAATGCGATGAAAGTGCTGTCATAAATATATTAATGACTTTTTATTGCGATATTAGTAAATTTTATATTCGCAAGTTAGTAATTAATAGTAAATACGATCTAATTAAATGTTATGTATTAGTAGTTATATATTAGTTTCTTCTCCGCGTTTATCAATATTTCATTCAACATTGGTTTAGAAAAATTTATATTATTGTATGTATCTTCGACGTTTTTGTATAATCCTGCATTAAAATTTATTAATTATACTCTTATTATCAAATTTTTATTATATTTTGAATAGCGTTTATAATTGTATATTGTATTATAAATAATAATTATTATTGTAGTATTGTATAAAGTAGAATTGTATAAAGTATTATAATGAAAAATATAATATTGAAAAAATTGTGCAATATGATAGCTAATTATTGTATTTCACTGTTTATATTGCAATATGATTAGCGAAACGTAATGAAATAAAGACATAAACATAAAAAAATTAATTAAAGATATACTTATCTGCACAAAGCTATTAAATTTATTATTAGTAGTTTATTTGTTTTATAGATGAGTATACTTACAAAGAAAAGAGGACCGCCGAAAAATTGGCAGAGGGTCTCTAGCTTGTTTTTACTGAATTATATCTTAAAGTGACAATATATGTTTAAAAAAGATTAAATTTATTAAAAGTCTTTATAATTGCTAGTAATTATAGAGACTTTGATACATACTGTATAGTAATTATATTTGGTAATTATGTTTGGTAAAAACGGGCTGAAAATTTGCATAAAGAAACTTCGTAATTTGTAACTTCGTAATTTTATAAGATAGTATAAAAGAAATATTATACAAGATAAAATTCACTAAATTATATAACTTATTATAATTTTCAATTTCGTTTATTAAAATTTAACAACTTTTATATATTTATATATATAGGAGATGCGAAATTAAAATTTTTTTCGTTCAATTAAAAATCAAACTATTCCTCCTGTGAAGCACACTTCTGAAGATTTAATACAGAGACGAACATCTACTTTCAATGACATGATTTTATCAATTGTGTCAGAAAATGTATGTAGTCACGTAGTTCTCAAAACTGAAAATGAATGTATGGGTTATTTCGACGATAACAGGAAAAAGACCGGCATGGCTTCTCTCAGATTTCTCTCTGCTTTAAATATAAATCGTCAAATACCACTTCGTAAGCCTAAATATCATATTTGATTAGAATAGAATTAGAGATTGTCCAATAATAACGATTCATGCTTGTAAGGCATTGCTTAGTCAAAACACCGACGAGATATTAAAGACCGTCAACTCTGGGGCAAATTTTCGACGGTATAAAAAGGGCCCCGAGGGCCTAAAGATAATTGAAAAATGCTGACATTATCGACAATTGATATAAATTTGTTATTATTATTAACATAAATATTTGGCTTATGCTTTATTAAATTCATGATTTTTTATTATATAAATGTTTCATAAATAAATATGCATACTTGTAAAGCTATATCCTGGTGAAAATTTTTCTTCGAATTTTTCATATAATTTTTTAGAATTTCTATATAATTTTTCAGAATTTTTTTATAATTTTATAATTTTCTTACATTTTTTTATACAAATTGGAACATTTCTCAGAAAATCTATATCTTTTCTCAGAGTTTTTCATATATGTTAATTATAAAATATCATAAGATTTTAAAGATTTTTTGTAAGTATAATTTCTGATGAAATATTACAAAATCTCAAAAATTTAAAAATTATGAGATGAGAAATTTCAAAATATTTTAGAATTTATTTGTATGAGAAGTTCTACTTGCAAGCAACTATTTGTATATAAAGCTTAAAGTTAGCGGCAAAATT
>Ga0157364_1008354_pt1 | contig 10730 bp, 7 predicted proteins | sample AttsexASBM2_FD_111476 | JGI IMG/M metagenome (GOLD analysis project Ga0157364, IMG submission 111476) | Fungus gardens microbial communities from leaf cutter ant in Ribeirão Preto, State of São Paulo, Brazil - Atta sexdens ASBM2 | ecosystem: Host-associated > Fungi > Mycelium > Unclassified ... | reverse complement strand
TTTTAACTCTTAATTACTTCAATATTATTCACACTATTTGCGTAAGGATGTCGGTCTTTAATAGTATCTTGTCGGTGTTAAGGATCCTCTTGAGGACATAGTCGTAAACGTCTTAAAATCTATTCTATAATGTGCTCTTTGTTTCCTGTTTCTTGTTTTTTACCTTTTGTTTTTAATTCCTTTGCAATCATTTTATCGACAATTGTATTTCTTGTTTTTTTCGAAGTTCGTTAAAACTTGTTCTACAATGCGCTCTTTGTTTTCTATTTCTTACCTTTTGTTTTTAACTCCCTTGCAACCATTTTATCGACAATTGTATTTCTTGCTACGTATTTCTTTCGAAGTTCGTTAATTTTTATCTCAGGCGACATAAAACAAAAAACTGAATAAGAAGCAAAAAGACAAAATGTAAAAATAGCAAAAAGCAAGTAAGAAACAAAAGCACATTATAAAATTGGCTTAACTCTTATCTCAGGCGATATGAAATAAAAAACCAAATAAAAAGCAAAAGGACAAGATGTAAAAAATAGCAAAAAGCAAGAAACTGGAAAACATATTGTAAAACAGGCTTTAGGAAACCAACCAATCACAATCAAATATAAAGAGAACACCTGATTAGAATTGGTTTCCTACGACTTAAAATTCCACGATCGTCTACGGATGTGGTCAAAGTCTCGTTACAAATGCTTTGAAGCATTTGATGGACCAATTAGAAGAAAGAATTTTGAAAGAACCTGACAATTAAAAAACGCTTCAAAGCATTTGCATCGTATTGATACTATACCATACCGACTTCTATGTAGAGGATCCTTTATTAATTATTATCGATATTATATTAATCAATGCAAGTGAAATAGAAACGTAATTGGGCATCAGACTCAACAGGTGACTCTGCTTGCAATATATGTGAATCTTCTGTTCTTTCCAATCTTCTTTGGTTCATTGTATCAATTGTATATCGAATGTTATGCGGTTCTTTGGCAAGTTTCATATATAGTTTATTACTCATCGATCATTTCATGAATCATCCAGTTGGAATGAACAGAGTGAAGAAGAAGTTACATCCTATGTGCAAAATTCACGAAAAAGATCTTTACAAAACGTGCAATCGAATTTAATAAGATTATTTCGCTGATCTTGATAAGAATTTAAACTGATAAAATTAAATTTTACTGTGTGAAAAATAAATAGTCAGTGCGACTGACTTTACAATTAGTTACGTACTTAGCAATATTGAATTGCGTATTGCATTTCTCGACCGAAGTTACATTTATACAAATTGTGGAAAACGGATTTTCATTTTTTTGTCACGCACTTCATTTTGTTTGTGTTTCGTGCAACATATATTTCGGAAACAATAAACATTCCATATTTACGCAGTAAGTGCGTTTCTTCTCTGAAAATTGAATATCGGAGTGTTCGATAAGTTTAATCCTTATCGATTTTATCTTCTGATTAAAAATAAACAAGGCATTTGAATTCACTCAATCGATGGTGATAATTTTGCTGGATAACGCAAGACGATAAAACGAAACTCTTATATTCGCACCTTCACAAACTTTGATACATAAATTACGGAATATATACGTAGAATATTTCATTTCGTTTTGTGCGTTTGTTCGTTCATTTTAAAAACATCACTATGGATTGCGAAATACCTCGCGACTTACAGATGTCTCATCTACGAGCGATTCAAAAAATACCGGGCAATATCGCTAATGAGAAATTACGTTGGATCGGAAGATTGACTTTGCACCAGACGAGTAAAGATCTTGAACAATTTCCGCCAGAATTACTACCTATATTGCGTGTGGAAACTGCCATCAAGAAGAAGAAGCACGAAGATATAACATCGGCGCTCAAGTGCGAAGACTCGACAATAATAAACCGGGCACTTAAAGCCTTCTGGTTTTTCGATGGCAGCCACAAGGAGATTATTAACGTCAGGTATTTCTGCGAACATCTATTCCCTTACGTTTCTATAAACACAAGGACACGTATTGTGCTAACACTCGCGCATCAATTATCCGGAAAGGATCCAGTTTTCGCGCAGGAAATATTTACGGAAGTGGCATCTATTTACGGGATTCAAACCGCTTATCCGTTGATTATGGCTTGCGATGAGACTTTCGTTTATAAAATGATCGTGGAGAAGGAATTCGTGCTGCCTGTTAAAATTGTTTCAAAGATCTTCTGTAGGAATCCGGATTTCGTAGTTCGTTTTCTCAAATTATTGAAACCTGAACTAAACGAGACTGAGCGCACTCCATTCGCGATCGGCATCGATAGATACAAATCTTTCCTCCCTAAATTAATAAAGAAACGATTGGAGGCTTTCGTGGAACTGTGTGAGATTCACGAGACTCATCTACCGGATATTATTTTGAGCAACACATGCGCTGAAATATTTCTGAAGAAAGCTCAGCAACACCTGATACAAAAGCCGCTTGTATATATCCGCATGTTACCATTCAAAAAAATTAATGAAGATTTAATGGAGAGAGTATTTCCTGGTTTACTGCCCGCGGAAATGTCTTCTTTCGATACAGATAGTATGCTTGATTATTTGAAACATTATCCACGTGATAAACAATACGATCTGCTTCGTAAGTCATACAAGAATAAATATAATGCCGATTTTCTCGACGAGACAAAAAATGTCACGCCTGCCTTATTACAATTATTACCTACTGAGGAACGGATCAAACAGGCTAGAATTAAAATCGAGAAGCAGAACTTAGAGGAGGATCATTATAAAGATATGATGGAATACGAAACAGTTTGGACTTGTTATTTACCTGTTAACGAAGTCATACCGGTTATCAAAGAAAAATTAAATAAAACTAAAGATGAAACAGATAGAATTGGTCTCCTTTGCCAAATGATTTATGTTTGTAATGTTAATAAAGATGATGATGCATTGTTCGATACCTTGACATATTTTTTAAATAGACATAAAAACGAAAATTCTTGGGTATTCCAACAAATATTCAGTCAACTTTTACGAATATACGATTTACCTTATTTAAATAAAAAGCAGATTTCTCTTATACTAGATATCGTTCGATTGTTTTATGTAAAAAATGAATTCGTGCCGGAAGATATGCTTTTGGCATTAATACATTTCAAACTTATACACAATATGCCAATTGAGGAGTTGATCGATATGTTTCTAGAGAAGAATCAATGGTATATAAATTTTAACGTACTCAAAGAATATCCACAGTACGAGAGGCAATGTCTAGTAACTTTCGCAAATCAAATTGAAAAGAAATCTTTTCAAGAGAATGATGAAAAAAAAAATATTTTCTGCCAATTTTTTGTAGCAATATACGATTTTAACAGCAGGTGTAAAAAATGCGTTAAAATAGAAGAAATGACAATTAGAGATTATCCTTGGTTAATGGATGTTATTCACGAAGTAATACGTGTCAAAGAAGATTCTTGGAACGTGAAAAATATATTGCAGAAGAATGAACCAGAACTGTACTGCAGTTGGTTTCCTTCAAACATCGCGAATGTAACATCAGGCGCAGCGCTCGCTCTTTTGAAACGAGATTTACAAAACATACTTGACAATTGGGAAAAATACTTGGAAGACTGCATGAAGAACTACCATTCAAAACATGTACAACACTTCGTCAAGGCTACGCGGTGGTACAAAGATTTACCCATTAAATTTGCTGAACGTTGCATGAAGTATGTATATGATAAAAGTACAGATGAAATATCATCTAGCCTAGTTATCTTGGCCCTTTTACTTCAAGGTGATGAGTTGACAAAACTAATCGATCCTTTCACACCCACAGAAACAACGATAAATACCGATCATCCAAATGCCAAAGATAACTATAAAATTATACAAAATTTACCGTTGAGCATGAGACTTTCCAATCCACCAATACCTCTCGATCTCGTAGTTAGATTGTGTGTAGGAGATTACTTGTCAATAGCTTTGATGACATTAACAAACGTAAGTAGGCGAACTTCTTCGCCTAAAGTTATATCAGTCGCACAAAAGTTGATGAGTATGCGTGTAAGTACACGTAAACACGGGGTTAGGCTGATGTACTTAATAGCTACTATGCATGAGCTTATAGATTTTCTCCAAAAAACATGGGCAACCGAGAATCATCATTCAGTACGACAAGTTTTATTCGAGGCATTCCAGAAATGTTTTCTCACAAAACCAAATTCTGAAACTTGGTCGCTATATTGTCAAATTACGTCGACGTTGAGTCTCAATGACGAAGCATTGCTTTTGGAAATAAAGCTGTTTCCCGAAATTCCCAATGAATACGTCGTAAGATATCTCGATCTATGGCTCAAAACAATAGACGATTTTCGAGGAATGGGACTGGATGATCAGAAAATAAATAAATACATTGTCAATTTCTTAACGGCGCTTACTGCATCTATTTTCAATCTTTTATCTGAAGAATTTGCTGAAAATATACTTCGAAGATTTTTATTCCATATGAATAGTAATGTATCCAGTGCAACAAGATGTTTTACAATATCGTTTATTCTATCAGAGGATAAGGACAAATATGCAGCACGCATCAAAGTATTCGCCGATGTCTTTTGTAACGCAGTGATAACTTACTGGAATGTACCCCATCCTAAAAAAATGTACTTTTATCCAATCAACAAAGCCGTGCGTTTATTCATAGATGATTTCGTCAGTAGCTACATTAATAAATTCTGCTTTAATAAATCTATTAATCCAGAAATTATCAATAACATGCAAATGATATTTTTATCTGTCTTGTCACCTAGACAGGACGCGAAGTCTTATTTATTGTTGATATACGCCAAGAAGTTACAAGAATGCATATCAACCAATAACTCCTTTGGTCTAAAACTTGGTCAGCAGTTGCATGAATTAACTGACATTTTCTCATCGCTATTAGTCGTGTTTATGGCTGAAATTCTCAAATACTTCCTAAGTAAAGTATATAAACATTCCGATTTGGAAGAAGTCAAGTTTAGTGTCATAGAAGGCCTTATTGAAGCTGGCAATACGGATTCCTGTTTTATGGCTGTGACAATGTTACCATCGACGATCCAGACGAAACACGTAGCAAGATACAATCAAATCGTTGAAAAGTTACGAGAAATGCATGAGGAGCTTGCTACCATGACCGTTTTATGCAATCATTTAAATGAAACGGACTTGCAAATTACTTAAACGAATCGAGTGAGTTATATATTGTTGTGTATTCTCCATGATAATATTTTGTTGCGATAAATAACGTTTTTATATAATGATGATTGAATCGTAAAATCTTTGTACATGTTAAACTATTAATGCATATATCTTTAATAGAAGTTATTGAATTTTTATAGAAAAAAATATTTTATAAATAGAATAATTATTGAATATTTTGCAGAATATGAGTCTAAAGTTAGTTTCTTTCTTTTTCAGAAAATTATTAAAATGTTTCTTGAAGAAATGAATATTATAAGAGCTATTAGTTCTAGATGGATAAAATAAAGGTATGCATATTTTTAAAAGGATTATGGATACATGAATATAAAAATGTGTAAATACATTAAAGATTTATCAAAGTATAAATAAATAATATATTTTTATTAAAATAAATATCTTGGTGTATAGCATATATTCATTTTAATTAATTATAAATTATTTAATATGCTTCAATACATTAAACCAATTAAAGTAACTGATGAATGTACTTTTTATGGTGCATGATGACTTTTTCAATAAAATAATTTTCTAGTATCTTTCTTAAACAATCTTTTTATGAAATAAAAGATTTAGAGGTTTTGAAAACAGAAAATAACAGAAAATTTTTTTTTACTCTAAATTGTGCGCCGTGCAATTTTAAAACTGACTTAATAATAGATTCTGTTCACGTTACTTGAAATTCGCAAAAATTTGAAAAGAGAAAGCGAAGATGCTCAGTACAAAAAATACAAGCAACGCAAACAGATACATTGATTGTCCATGGATCCGCCATTTTCAATTCTGCAAATTCCGGATTCATGATTGTGATTCAAACATACACACATCATTATTAAATACTTAAATTTTATAAAATAGAAAAGTAACTATAGATAAATATTTAATTAAATAATTTTAATTATTGAAAATAATTGTTAAATAATATATAATTAAAAATAAAAATAAAATCAGATAATCTATTACCGATTCAGATTGATATTTGGAATTGATAAATATGAAATAATATAGAAATAATATAAGCAAATATAATAGTCTTCGTCTTATTTTATTTAACGTTAGCAACGTTTTAAAAAATCAGGTACATCGGATATTAATTTTACTGATTTTAATTAATTTATGCAGCTAATGATAATGCAATCATCCAATTTTATTATAAATTTTTGTATTTTTATAAAAGAAAATTTATTGTAGAGTATTTTACATTCATTATATGTATATTTACAATTAATAAAGATTATAAAGATTAAATTTCGATATTTTTACAAATCCATATTTGCAAAATTTATCAAGTTTCCTAAATCATATCATAAGATAAGATTGATAATTAACATTACAAGATTGATACTCGACAATAATAAAACTAATAATATTGATATGATATATTTGAACCAATTTATAATTTATTTTGACGCCATCTTTTCATTATTTAATAATTATAAAAATTATATTTTTTTTCAATAAATCATTAAAATTAGATATTATTTAATTATTAAATATTAGTTAATGATTTTTTTTATTAATCTATATTTTTACATACCACAAATTTAATTAGCTTTCGCAGTTTTATCAAATGTGAATGTATCAATCTATGCAGAATGAGTAATATCGTTACATATAGTAAGTGAATTGTACTTAACCAGCACCGGAATAATCACGTAAGTTTTTTTTGAAAATAATAATGGGAGCACCCCGTTTGATTACGTTGTGATTGACCACAATCATATTATAGCGATCGGTGCCTAAGGCTTTTCACTGTTCAAGCACTATGAGTGGTTAGTGATCAATCACAACAAATGGACGTCACTCGAAAATAATCATTCAATATTAATAAATAATATTAATTAATAAATAATTAGTCAATAAATATCAAATATTATTTTTGAAGAACAATTAAATATAAATAATTCGCAAATCTAAAGGAAATTAATTAAGATATAAATAATATTATTACATCTTCCTTATTTAATCTTCCTTATTAATTTTTATAATATTTAAAATTCGAACAAGCAATTTATTTTATTTTTTTATCCTTGGTACAATTATATCACCTCGAACAACATTTATTAAATGATATGACGAAATCTTGCATAAAAATTATAATCTGCTATTATATAGTTATATATTTGCAAAAATAGATGCAGAAGTATTGACCTTTTCTAAAATATTGATAAACATTTGCGCAATTTATTATAATTTCAAAATAGAATTTCAGCAAAACTGTAACGATATGGCAAATCATCTTAGTGATATATTTGCAAAATTAAATTAAAAAATTGTTCAATAATTGAGAAAAATATTTTAGTTGTATCATATTTAAAACGTTTAAAAATATATAATTAAACTATATATATTTAAGAAAATGCAAAATTATTCTTAAATTATATTATAGAAATATTGCAACATGAAATATTATACATTGAAATATTATAGTATGGTAAAATTTTAAATATAACGATTTTTTTAAATAATCCCAGACAAAATAAACTTTCAAGGAACGTTTTTTTTGTGATTTAAAAAAAATTATTGAATTATTTCAATTTTAAATAATTCAATAATCTTTAAGTAGGTGGCTTTAACATAGGAGATTCACCTTTTTTTGGACTTGAATTTATTTCTTGTTGCTCCAATCTACGATGTCTTAACATTGTAGATATTACTCCATTAAAGCTAGCAATTTTTTTCTTGGCACTACCTTTTGGAGTACTTTCGCCAATCCTCCGAACAGGTAATCTTGGTAATGACATTTCATCCATAAAATCAAAGTCAGACTTTTCTTCAGTTCTATAAAGATAATGTCAATATATACAAACAAAATAAAAATAATTAAAAATTACTGCTGAAAACTTACTTATATTCTGGAGATTCAAGCTCCTGTTGTAAATTGTTTGAAGGAACAGGAGAAGGCCCTCGTCTACCAGGACACTTCCATTCAAGTTCTAGAATACAATTATTTACTTCTAAACCTTCAATTAATGAGAGCATCTCCTCAGCCTTTATATTCCATTTATGCTACAAATAGAAAAATATAAAGATATTTGTTGAAAATTAACACGATAAGGTTTTAAATATAAGTATAACATTAATTAGTAAGTAATTAAAAAACAATCAATCACATCAATTAAGTATATATGTGCAAAAGAATCTTTTATAAAATTATATAAATTATATATAATGAGAATTTGATTAAAGATTGACATATCGAATAAATATGATTCTATTTCACCTTTTCATCCATTTCATATTTCTCATCATCTGAACACTCTACAAACCAATCTTCTTCAGTGCGTTCCATTTTCTTTGGTAAATGTTAAGAAAATTCCGTCAACCTTAAATTTTGATAAAAATACGCTGAATCGATGCGTTTTCGTGTAAAAATAAAAATTTAATAAAAAAAATGTGTCGCTTTGTTCTGTAGACCGAAATATTAATCATTAATCATTAAATTATTGACAACTATTCAGAGGTTAGGAAAACTCAGCCTCGAAATACCGCGATGAGCATGCGCTGCGTTCATATTTTCATGCATGGTAAAAGTTACTAGTTAGTAGTACGCGTATCCGATAAGTTGAAATTTACAACGGAACGGAACAGCTCAACTCTGCTTTCTTTTCTTCGATTGTGATTGGTCTCGTTGTTTCGCTGTAAATTTTCGCTCATGAGACGGCGGCCCAAGTTTCAGTGTAAACTAGGAGATACGGTCAATGCGATGCTGCAAATGCTTTGAAACGTTTTTTAACTGAGTTTACTCAATTTGTAAAATTCTTTCTTCTAATTGGTCCTTTAAAGCATTTGTAGCGAGACTTTTGTCGTATTCATAGTCAGAAATTGTACTTAATGCATGGTCAATGGGTAATAATAGTAATTGATTAAGGAGCAGGCATAGAAATCGACCATAGTTGATTATTTTTCTCACATTCAACTATGATTGGTCAATTTCTACTCCTTAATCTACTGCTGTTACTGCCCATTGTAGAATGGGCTTTAAAGTAACTATGAATATGGGCATTTGATCACAACCTTGGATTCTTGAATTCCACCATTGCCGATTATATTCGCTTTGCGTGATACTTTGTAGTTCATGCTTGATTCTTGTTTCAAATAAAACCAACGAGTAAACAACTTTTGATAAAAGCTTACGATACAACTTGTTGCTTCTATATAAATATTCAAAACATATATATTTCTTAAAAATCGTACATTTATGACAGAGTGTTTTATAAAGAAAGAAGAATGTTTTAACATTTTTTAACCATAAATATTCAGTAATATTGATTACACATTTTTTTCTAACTTGTTTATATGTTCTGAAAAATAACTTTTAAATTAAATTGAATATTTTCATTTTTCAGGTAAAATGTTGAGCAAAAAGCCAATTCGAACTTATCAGAGAAAACCTACAAAGAAACCTTTTATGAATTCATTGACTTCTGCTGCATCAAGCGAAAAATATTTTGTGGAAAACATTCGTTTTAAAAATGAACTGTTTAATGATTCTTTAAATTATGATCCATTCGAAACGACATTTGACAGACTTGCCAAAGACGTAGTGTAAGAAAAATTTGTAATAAGTAGATTGAATATGTTCAGATTTAATTTTATTTATATTTTATATGAATTTACTTTATTTTTGTGTGTTATATGTATTGAAGATTTTATGTGCTTATATGTGTATATTTAACCCTAAATTTATATATATTTCGACACAGAATACCTCCTATGCCATTGGATACAAATCAAAATGATTCATGGAAAAGCAGTAGCAGTGATGGTGATATTATGGATGCAACAAGTCTAAAATCTGAACATATAGCTTCTGATTTTTTTATACACAATAATACACTTAGTTCAATAAATGTTAGCCATAAATCGACTCGTAAATGCAGGAAACAAAAAAAATCTGAATCAGAAGTTATGATTTCTATAGGAATGTTGTCTAAAAAAACAAAAAATATGTCAGTTAAAAATAAAACGTACTTAGGAAAAGCACAGGTATGTCCATGTTTTTTTTTAAATAAATGATTGAATTTATTTTTAATTCATTTAATGTATGTATTAATAACTAGGAGCAGAAAAGACAAGCAAAGATAAAAAAAAAGAAAAAGCTAAAAAATAAGTCTAAACCTAGTCGCGTATGCAATGAACAGATATCTCATATAAATTCGAATGCTCTAGATAATTTGGAAGATATTTCATATAAAAACAATATTTTATGCAGCGATACCTATGAATCTTCGCTACAAAATGCTTTAAAGATTGACAAAACAATTACGCAATCACAAAATCAATCAATTACAATTAATAAATCCATTGCTGATTTTAAGCATATAGGAAACTATCAACAGATCATCAAACCATGTTTTGTTAAATTAAATGCTTGTACTGTGCAGAATTACATATTGAATCATGAAAAATTTCCAGAAAATAAGGAAGATATATTGCTTGATACAAAATTCTTGTTACAAGATACTTTACAAACTAAGAAAAATATTTCTAAAGTACAAAGTCCTGTTTCGCAATCAAT
>Ga0157364_1008353_pt1 | contig 10730 bp, 7 predicted proteins | sample AttsexASBM2_FD_111476 | JGI IMG/M metagenome (GOLD analysis project Ga0157364, IMG submission 111476) | Fungus gardens microbial communities from leaf cutter ant in Ribeirão Preto, State of São Paulo, Brazil - Atta sexdens ASBM2 | ecosystem: Host-associated > Fungi > Mycelium > Unclassified ... | reverse complement strand
TATATATATATATATATATATATATATATATATATATATATATATATATATATATATATATATATATATATATATACATACACAATTTTATTTTATATTCATAGAATCTGTGACTCCTCTTTATTTCCACAATTCCCGATTATCCGCGAAATCATTCGATTATCTCTCGAGAAATGATTTTTCCCAGGACTCATTAGCTACTTTCTAGAAGTAGTATCGCGCGATTTCGCTTCGTTTAGGCCCAAACAGACAGGTCGATTCCGCGGTTAAATTTCCCAAAGGCACAAAAGATCGCGCAGACATAAAACGATTATCGAGCGATCAGACCGCAGGATAAACCGCCCAGCAAAGTTCAGCGGCAAGCAGGTAGATCGTTAATTCCGCCGGATTGCAGGCGAATCCCGGGGTCTTGTCACGACGGAATGCGCTCTCGAGACACACTCCGGGAACACTTGGAATTTAGACACGAGCTCGGCCCGAATCCGACATGAGCGGCCTCACTACGTAAGGAACAAGGCCGGTTGATATAAAGGACCGTGAGGGGGGGGGGGACATGGCAGAGTTAATTGCAGTTCGAAACTGTCAAGATCCGAGAGGAGTTAGGTTATTTCGTTACTTGGCCTAGATCGTTCTCAAAAAATATTATAATACAGTGCATACGGTTATGTATTCATAGCCATATCGCGTTAAACATTGATTTAAACGTATTAGTCGTATCATGTTAAACATTTTAAACAAAATTTGTAATAGTTGTCACTTTGTTTCTCTGTTAGCATTGTTAGCAATAACATGATATAACCTAAATATATTTGATTGTATTTTACGCGTAAATCGATAAGATTTATCCTATTGTCATAAAATTCGATGATACAACTTCAATAAAAGAAAAAAATCCTGTTTTCAAATCCTATTCAAAGCGAATCTTGACACCTAACTATCAGTTAAGCATCATCAGTAGATCCAGAAATTAAGAGCACCGCAAGAAAAATTTTTTTAAAGTCAAAATAGAATATTAAATTATTATTTAAATTATTACATTGAAAAAGTATTATTGAAATGTATAATTTATAAAACGTTTAAATTATATTAACGTTAAAATTATATTAATACAAAAGAAGAATAATGTAATAAAATCTACATTTTTTTATCTAAGAGTTCCTTAAATTAAATTATATTTTTAGAATATTAAAATTATAATTAAGCATTTCAAAAATATATATAAAATATATATAACACTTTATGCTATAAATATTTTTAAAAAAGAAGACTTCAAGAGAAGTCATGCTCCCCTCCCCCTCCCATGAATTCGCCAGTATACATATGATTTTCCAGTCTTTTGCACAACACGATGAATTCCGCATTAAATTTTATTATTTTAACAAATAGGGTAACAGTCCTAATTATTGTGCCTGTCCTTATTAGTGCTTTTGTATTTCGATAAGTCATAAAGAAAACTAGCACAAATAAATAAAAAAAAATATATTTTTTTTTTGTTAAGTTAAATTAATGCTTACGATACCGAAGATAATATTTTAATTTTTGAGTATTAAAGTATTTTAAATATTTTTCGAAAGATATGAGGAATTTATGTGAATCCAGTAATACATACATACCGCAAGATTTTAAGCTTGTCCCTATAATGTGTCCTGTATTGGCGCTGAGAACGTTGTATTATGATTGTACTTTAAAATAAATATAATTGAAATAATTATTTATGTATATTAACATAAACAATTAGCTTAAATTTATTATCTGTTTTAATAAGTAAAATAAAATATAATAATGTTAATATAATGTATAATAAATACAATAATAATGTTAAAATGAGTAAATATGGATAGACATACAAATTGGGGGCACATTAATAGGACTCGCTTAGATTCACTAATAGAGACAAAAACATGTTTTCTATTTTGTCAAAAGCATTACAAAGTATTAGGTGTGGGAAAAAGTTCGTGGCGTTTTTTTAATGTCATCACGCTACGAACTTTTCCCACACCTAATATTAACACTTTTTAGATTAAAGAAATATTATAAAAAAAAGAAGTAATTAAAAAACTGATATTGATTGCAAGCAGATAAAATTAAAGTTACAATATTTAATAATTAATTCAATAATAAGCAAATTGGCTAAAAGGCACATTAATAGAGACAGTTACTCTATACAAAAATTATTAAATAATTCTTATATATACTTTAAAATCTTTATAAAGTACTTCTTAAGGTTATATATATTTAAAAAATTGTATATAAATGTTATAACTTATTTAATGCTCTTAGTTTTCAAAGAAAAAAGAATGAGCAAAACACAAACGACGAAATCGTGTATACTAAGAGTAAATAATATTCATATATAGATTTACAAATAGATTTTTCAATTCTATAAACCTGATTTGTTAAACTTGAAATAATTATAAACTAAAGCTGAAAATAACATCACAATTAAAAAATAATCATTCATTTAACTCTCAGTCTGTAACTTGGGTTTCTTTTTGGCATAAATAAAATTTCACCCTCAAATTTTAATTTCTGTTAAATAAAAGTTTTAACATTTAAATTACTTCAAAACTATTTGGTAATGTAATAGAGGTATTAAAAAGTAACCTTATATTTTTTCACATTTTTTTAAAAGTATAGAACAACAAAAACTTAATGACTGTTTTTCATTCCTGCAACAAGACTGTATTAGAACTCTCTTTTCGCTCTCGTCAAATATCAAATATTTATCTCATTTTTAATTCCAAAAGTGTATATTGATTCAGCCGCAAATAACACACAAACCTCTTGAATGGACAAAAAATACCAGATTACAAACGGAAAGAGTAAAAATATAGTTGCAGACATAATGATGCTAATAAGCATCTTAAAAGATTCTACTTATAATAACATTAAATTGCAACTTCAAAAATTCCATTTATTTTTTTCTCAGTGCACTTATGACAAATAACATTAAACTAATTTTTATTGACTTCAAATTTATTGACAAAATGTCAGACGATATTTTTATTCAATGCTTCAAATATTCGATAAGCCGATATCCGCCGATTTTTCAACATCATCAAATGAAAATGCTTTTGACATATTGTTAGAAAAACGTAGAGACGGCACAAATGTAAAAGCGCAAACAGATAACATCAACCCGGTCAGTCAACATAGATTCCCTCGCGACGTGACCACAGCGTTGAATTAGAATTTCATGAGAATTCTTAATTAGTTTGAGCGTGCAGGTAGCTTGTCGCGTACTCTTAGACACACAGATCGTAAGACGAGCCAGTAACTTCCATCGGTAATAGATGGCGACTTCTCGCCAATTTCAAATTACGTCGTGACCACTAAATCTACCGAGAGATTAATTCATCGCAAATTATACGTTAACTGAGAACGCGGTTAGTCACCGTGAGAAAAAAAAAGTACTTCGCGGTCGTTCCATGAAGGAAGGCGGTAATCTTCTCTCTCCACTTAATCTTTGAAAAAGAACGCCTTATCGCGTTTTCTCACGATCCTCGCGAGAATTGGTATATAATGAGATACGCCTCGCGATCGTGATATAATTGGTAGATCGCTCGTGCTACGAGAGTAGAATTCAGGTATTTCTTTTGATTGCATTTGCAGAAATACGCTTCCTCTCCCCCCACGATTGCATTCAGGTAAGCAGTTTATCTGTTCTGCTATCGCGTAAAATTATTCAATTTTCGCGCGAATTAGCCAGAAGGGAGCGGGTGCTTTTAGCGAAACCAAAGGCTTATATACGAGAGTAGGTAGTGCGGCAAAGATCGTGGGTGATGCACAGAAGCGATAGAGAAGCGTGTCGCGGGTCGAGGGCGCGACTGGAAGTCCGGCGACAGGTTGATTTATTAGCATGGACCGGGTGCACGATGGTATCGGAACGGAGGTTGGAGGTCGGGCACCTCCTTCTGCGCTTCACCCTTGTGTCCGCAACACGTAAGCAGAATGCCCGCAGGTGTCCTGCCTTATCGTTCGCTGATCGCGCATGGATTTCCATGCTTTGAGCCCAGGGGTGCGCGATGCCCGACATTTTCCTCAAGTCATCTGTTAATTCTTAATAATTTATACATTGAGAAAAATATCTGATTTGATTATTCGGAATTCTGATTAAATATAGATAAATCAGAATTTTTTAATTGAATCTACTATTCCAGTTGAGAGAACTAGAATTCTGATTTATATAATTAGAATCTGATCCGTCCAACCAGACATTTTTTTCAGAGTCTCTATTCGATTAACGTGAATAAAATTCGAACAAGATCCCCTGTTTTCTTCTTTCATCGCATTGTATTATTATACTGTATTATTATGTATATTGAAAAGGAATTTATTAAATTTTAATAAGCGTTTGTTCAAATAGTACTATTAAATGTTTACTTATAAATAAATATTTATTCAATAAAAAAATGATACATCGAATTAATAGTTCTTATATCAAATAAATATATGTTCACATTTATTAAATTATATACGACAACTATACTTATTACTATTATATATGTGACTTTAAGCCAACTTGCTTATTAAATTAATTGAATTAATTATTAAGTATTGTAGTTTTAATTTTGTTTGTTTGTAAAATCAATATCAATTTTTCAACTATTTCTTTTTTTATAATTTTTTTTTAATTTAGAAATATTAATGTTTTAAAATGTTTTTGATAAAAATAAAGAAAATGTTTTATCCTAGTATGCTCTTTCAAAGGGCAATGAATCCTTATTAATGTATTCTCAATTTAAGTGCTTATCCACATTTGAATTATTTTAACGTATAATTACTAAAAAAGATAGTCAAAGTAAGCTATTAGTTGTTTAAGTTATTAGTGAATAAATCATTATTTTAATTATACTTACAATTTCAATGTATACACTCATAACACAACGTTGTTAACTCCAATAATAAAGAGGACTAATAGGGACAAGCTTAAAATTTTGCGATATTACTGAAATTACTCACATAAATTCTAAATTGTAATATGTATCTTTCAAAAAATGTTCATTATACTTTCATAGTAAAAATATTATTTTTAATTTAATTTTAAAGAATATTATTTTTAATATTAAAAATTCAATTTAATAACAAAATTTTTTTATTTATCTGTTCTTTGTGACTTATTTAAATATAAAAGCATAAGAATAGGAATGAAGTAATAGGGACAGTTATTACTATTCAAACATAATCCTAATTAATACTATTTAAACATATTTATTAAAATTTAGTATATTTTTTTCAGTATACTGTATTATGTTGCTTTAACATATTTCAGTTGCGCACCCCTGCTTCTCTAGCTCCTTGCACCACCACGGCGTCACGTGTTTTCGCGATCGATCTTCACGCTGATTACTCTTCATTCGTGACTCGGCCGAATCCGTCGAGAGTCGATCAGAAAGCGGATATTAACCGGATTACTTCTTCAACAAATGTTACGATCGGACCGACGCATTCCGTAACACATTTTGTAAGACGTTCCACAAGACGTTCCGCGTTGGAGAAGATGGTGACATGGTCGATATTGCGAGAAGAAGCTCGGAAAGATTAATCGTTCAGAAGATAGCGAGATGAAGGCGAAGAGACGCGTATCTTATTCAATGCGCCGTATTCTACGGCCGATGCATCGACGGGGACCAACTCTCCTGCGAAATTACACGGCGCTGATGGTAAAGCGAATCGTTCGCCTACGGAGGGGCTCTTCCGGCTAATTGAATCATCCCACCTAATTTCTCGCATCACCGGGAAAGATGCGAGAGAGCGTCCGTAACAACGTAGGTAGACCAGAACGATCCCGAGGAACGATTCTGGAATGAAGGCCAGTAACGAGCAGACTCGACACTTGTCACGCCCACGAGTTTTCTCCAAAGACCCTTTTGAGAGACTATTCTGGACCATCGATCGCGAGTACCACGAACATCGGGACATTAATTGAAAAATGGCAACGAAAAACGACGCGTCTCTGCCACTGAAATTCTCGACATGCTCCATTCGTGGAGCTATTATTTCTGACAATACATCGAAAACATTCGATGTGCTTGGCAAACCTTCAGATCTCTATCTCTAGTTTATGAGTTAATAATCAGCTATTCGCTCACGGCCACATTCAACAGATAATAATCAAATTTCCATAATTTTCTAATTAACATAGACCTTCTGTTTCTTGTGACTAAGATAAGAAAGAAAAACTTTTTCCTTGTTGCTCGGAGCGAATCAGGGACGTGTTTTTCTAACGCGAATGCCTGAAGAAACACGGTAATGCGCTATGACGCCTGTCTTGTTACATTAATTACCATGACATTCACGGCGATCAAGTATTCACGGAATCGATTAATCCGCATTCTCAAGAGAAAAGGATTCCCATCGGCGATTTGACGTCACAAACATCGCGTTGTTTATCAGGTGATTCATGACTACTTTAGGAAGCGATTTCCCGGATTCATGCAATCGGAATCAGCACGTCGCACCGGTGCCGACATAGTGATGGATGCCCGAACGGAGCCGATTGCGAAAGGTTTCGTGTTATCCAGCTGTGTTGCCGAAGTGTAATTGCGACATCGACGATTGTGTCTTTCGCGTATCTGCACCGTCGAATGTGCGAACGACATCGTGTCCTTCGAAACATCGGTCGCTGTTTCAACTTTCTCGCCCTCGAGGCGAGATTACCAAAGTCGTCTCTTGCTTTCCTCTTAACCGACATGAATTCTCCCAAGAGAAGACACGCTGTTAGAAAGGAAACACCGGAGCCTTTCCTTCGTCTGCGGATATTCCTGATTCTGTGACAGTGATCAAACGAATTTAAACATATGATATTAACTTAAAAGTTTTCGAGAAAAAAAATCGATAAATGTTTGCAGCTAAGAGATGTAACATTTTCGAAAGGAAGAAATTAGAAGAGCGGAAAACAATCTAGCTCATCGTAATTTTATTTTTCAGATAATTAAAAAAAAATTAATTTAACACTCACAAGTAAATCTCAGAGAACGTCAACTGACTCTTTTCAAATTTTTTACAGACGTTTTATATATATCAAAGAAAAAATCTGTTATTAATTGTAACTTAAATTGAATGTTTTAATAAAAAAGTACTTTTTATTTTATATACATTTAAAGTAGTATTTTTTAGGAATAAATCTACAACCGCTTTTTTGAAGCTCGATATACATATTAAACATTAAAATAATAGTTAATAATATGTAGTTAAGAATGGTTCCATTTGCAAAAAACTTTATTGGTTCACTCAAGTCTTTGTTAAAATTTTATGTTAAATTTTTAATATATTTGAGTGTTAATTTAATTCGATAATGTGATTACATTAGTTAAATATTTTATGTTAAATTATATTCAACATTCTTTAATACTAAAATAACACAATTTATGAATAAATGAATTAATAACATAAAAATAACGTATTTTAAAATATAAATAAGATAGAATTCTAAGTAATAATTTATATAATAAATGTTAATTTTACTGAGAAAATATGTTTTCATAGTTTGCTTATCAATTGTATCAGTATTACATTGTTGTGTTAATTTATACACAATATTTATGTTACTTTTTAACATTCATCTTGTATTAAATTAATATAAAAAATTGCGTAGATCATTTGAAACTTGTGAAATACATTAATTTTAACATAAATTTTCCAACTGTGAAGATACAATTATTTTTGCAAAAATACAAGAGTACCTACTGGTAGCGCGAAGTGCAGTGGGGTATATCTTCGACGCGAAAATTCATAGTGCGTTTCCTATGCCTTTTGGCATATTCTTGCCAAAAAATGTTCTTTTTCCGCAAGTGCTCCACTCGTTCGCGAAATTTGCGCGTCACATCTACGCCGTAAGAATCGCGAATGCGTATCGAAACATGACAACAACAACGTAACGTCACCAACGGCAGGTGGTGTTGCAGACTGCCAATTTACTTTCCATCCATCTCCACAATTGTTCGACTATCATAACAATCCACGGTCGATTCGGTGATGTTGCTCCTCCCTACTCCTCCCCAATATTTGTATTCCGTCTTTATGTAACACGCGCGTAACGTAATTGTTCCGATAACGTAAATATGAACGAGAGATATCGCTGCTGGTCGCATCATGCCGATGTGCATCGCGGACTCCCACAGCTGACCTAGATTATATTTGCCATTTTAATTGTGGAGTCCCGTGTTCCCAAGTGCAGGACAACGTGTATAATTCGCGATATCGCGCGACAATCGACAACGTTTCGACATTCGAACGATCAAACATTTTAAACTGCTTTTCTTTTTAAAAGAAACAGGTAACACAAATGTTGTTCTAGTTTTATTATTCATTGAAGAAGAATAGAACGACATTTGTGTCAATTGTATTTTCTAAAAGGAAAGCAGCTTTAATTATAAAGAATCACCCGATTGTTCATTTCTTCGATGAGGTCAGGGTTTCCGCGTGATCGAAGGAGAGTTTTCTCAATCTTAGATTCTCAGAAACGCGCCTTTTTCTAAATTTCCTAATGTCACGCCACATGAAAAGAAAAGTTTTGTTGGAATATCTAAACATTTAGATAAATATAGATCTGAAGATAATTTTATTAGACTATCAAAAAGATTATATAACTCAAATTGATTACTAAATGTCAAAATTTTTTGAATCATCATGAGTTCCTTACATAATTAATTTGATGATTCAACAAAACTATTTTCGAGTCTATATACTATTAGATATCAGGGACAATAATAATCCTTTTAAGATAAATAACATTTTGTTGTTTTTAATTTCCATTTGTGTTTAAAACAATTCATTTCTGTAATTAAGTTTCAAAGTGAACATTGTCCATATTACATAACGTATTATATACTTAATAAATAATAAATTTAATTTGAATCAAATTTAATTCATTTTCTTGAAGTTCATTTTAATTGAATTAACAACATATTGAGTAGGAACAGTGGCGATACAAATATGATTAAAAATAACTCAAATTAGGTATAATTTACTCTTTAGCTGAATAATCTCTGATTATCAGAGCTAAGTACTGATAATTACTAAATTCAATGAAATTCAACATTAATGAAACATAGAATCCCTAACCTTACTTTAGTGTATATAAATTCAATGCATATGCTATTGGAACTACACTAACGTATAAATATCGATATTTTATAATTACATAATCAATTCAAAATTTTCAATTGAATTTTACTAATTATTCAATGGCATACTCAATAGGAGACTAATATAATTTGATATCCATTGATTTAGAGAGTATGAATTTAATTTTAAATTTTGAAGAGAGCAAAATTTTTATCTAGTTAAATTTTATATCTAAATTTTTAGATACTTCAGCAAAATCATCCTTTTTGCATGAATCTCATTGTTTATTACTGACTATCCTATACTCCGGCCTTCACCCCGTTAACTTCGCTTGCCCATAGGAAATTCAATCGACGCGCAAAAACTCTGTACGGAAATACATTTTAGCGTTGTCAGCTTGGACGTCGACATGAAAAATCGACGTAGAGAAAAAAATATCGTTCTCGTGAGCTACGAATTAACTCCGGAATTTGCCATTATAACGACGATGGAGACGGCAAAATGTAGAACACGAATGGTCCGCGTGTCGCGAGCGCGCGTCTGAAAAGTACAATTGCCAGGATAATTGCTGGAATTAGCATGCAAGCGGGCAGACTGTATTAGCGGCGTGCAAGACGTGAAATAATTTAATCCAGCTTCCGTACGTCAGCGTCAAGCACGAGAACTGCTGCACTCGTGAACAAAATGATGACAGAGGAAAGAGGGAAAGAAAGGTTTATTTCATTCGCATTTTTTTTCTTCTTTCGAAATATGATGCATTCATCTTTGCGAGACGTTCGCAGAATCTCGAGACTCCTTCGCGCGCTTATCTTAGAACGACGAAGCAGAAGCTACTCGACGCATCCATGTTCCCTACGATAACCATGCCGATACCTCGTTGAGCGTTGGCGCGTTTAAAAACGCGCTCGAGAGCGAGAGAGCGCGGCGTGTGCACTCACGGCATATTAGATTCTTATATATCCGTGCCAAGGATAATCATATGAGTCCCGGCCATGTGGTTCCCGGCCTTCGTGCGCACGAAGAGGATCCACCGAGGCTGCTCTTATCTACACTGCTTCAAGTAAGGAGAAGCGAATGATTTACGAGTTCGTTGGACCTACCGCCGCGCCTTTCGACCGCACGCCATCGTTGCGCGCATTTCCTGCGCGTTACATCGTCGTCCTGGACTTTCCTCGATCGCATCCTGTTTTATTTTACAAAGCCAAAAGACCTGTCAGGAGGTCAAACACGTCAACTTTTTCTCTAACACGGAAAAATGAACATTTTTTGTATGCACAAAAAAATATCATTCTTCTGTAAAGAAAAATGATTACTCAATTTATTTTCTTCCTTTTAAGTAATGATTATTTTTAATAAAGAATATTTCCTTGATAAATTTAAAATATACTTATTATTTATAAATTAAAAAAGAATTGTTATCAAAATGAAAATTTTGTTAAAATATATAATTGATCGAAGAAGCGACTTTATATAATAATCAAATTGAATTTATTTTAATTTAATAATCTTGATTGAAGTATTAAACTTATCAGAATTCAAAATAAATTTGAATAAATTTGAATAAATTTGATGCTTGTGATAAACTTATAATAGATTTACTGACATTTAAAATATATACTTGAAATAAGTAATTATTATTTACATATAATATTTTTCTGTGT
>Ga0157364_1008352_pt1 | contig 10731 bp, 11 predicted proteins | sample AttsexASBM2_FD_111476 | JGI IMG/M metagenome (GOLD analysis project Ga0157364, IMG submission 111476) | Fungus gardens microbial communities from leaf cutter ant in Ribeirão Preto, State of São Paulo, Brazil - Atta sexdens ASBM2 | ecosystem: Host-associated > Fungi > Mycelium > Unclassified ... | reverse complement strand
TAAAACCTATCAAAAAAAAGTTTAGCAAGTAGATTTAGCTAATATGTTAAAAATAGAAATCATAAAGTTTTGGAACAATGGCTAGTATTTAAGACCAGTAGATACTCTGTATTTTTCCTTAGTCTAATAGTCAATTTCAAATAACCTACTTCTCTTCCATCTTCTACTATTCACTTTATCTACTCTTTCTCAATTTCTAATTCTACAACATATGTATTATATACCAGTCCAATCTTATCCATATTCTCTCTTAGATAATGCTCTCACTCACATCTATGTTTTCCAATCTTATCTGATACAGATCAATAACTCTATTTTCACATCAATCACTTCTCAGATATTCTTGCTAAACTTTCCAGCATTTTCATAAAATAGTATATAAGTTGAATAGTTACACTTTAAGTTCCTATTCTGAAATTTAACTAAAATTACCACCAATTTCTAATGCTAACAACAACATATCTATTACATCCCAAATTCCAATCTCATCCATCCCAACCCATAGATAACAACCTACCCTTATCTGTGCTCCCAAACCTCATCTGGTACAGATCAAATATGTCCATTTCATCTTGGATATCCTTGTTAGTCCAAGATAACTCTATAGATTTCTCTCCCTTGATATCCAAGAATCACTAGTAATCAGGATAACTTACTTAGCAGTATATTCCAGATAGCTACCCTAGGTATACTAACTAGTATATGATCTGGTAGCTTATACTGTAGTAGTCATCCTGAAAATCAACTAAAACTAGCACTTCTCTTCCAGTGCTAGCAATAATATACCTTACCATCTTCCAGTGGTTTTCCATCCTCTAAGTCCCTAATTCTTAATCCAAAATATACAACCTGTGTGACTTGTAGAGATACAACACATAAGCTGAAGCCAAAGATCATTCTGCTCTATTTTCTACATTCTTAGATAGTACAAAACTACTCAGTTCTAGACTTTTAAAATGCTCCTTCTAGATCTCATATAATAAGATGTGAACCACATCTAACAATATCAGTATACTCCTATTTTAATTCTTTATAGGTCTCTTCTCTAAATAACTAGTGTAATATGTAAAAGTATAGTATATAAGCTAAAGTTGAATGTTATAATAACTACTATTGAAAGAAACAAATGTGTGGACAACTAATATTCACTTACCAATACATGTCAGAGTTGTGGTAAATGATAGACTTGATTTTATTCCACTTTTCTTTTCTTATTATTTTATTTTTAAGTTTCTTTTCTTTTCTTGTTCTTGATTTTAGACTTAGATAAAGATATGATGTGATATCATGTGTGACAGAAGTGTGACACCTGTCACATATATCATGGTTATGATCACACAATCATGTGATATAGAGAAGGTCATAAAAGATTCTGAAATAGATAACATCATACAGCATAACAATAATATATTGGTTTTATGGCAAGCATATGTACTTTAGGATAGATTAGTTGTAATGTGCATATAAACTACAGTCTGTGATATATATAAGGTAAACTAGTTTGTACTTGGAACTCTATTGAGTTCTTTTATGTTACTTAATATAAAAGTAGTCTTTCATCTTTACTTAAAGGCTTAAGTCATAACAATATAGTATTGTAGCAACCACTTGTCACTCAAGGACAAATGATCTCACAACAAGCAAAGCTCTCAGTAGGGCTATCAAGTAAAGAGTAGAGGAATTACAAGAGAACTCAACAAGGAGCCCTCACTGTATTGCTTCTCTATATATACTACTACATCATGGTCCATGCTACAACAATGTGTTTATCTCATGTCTATCCACCATGCTTCTACCTCATGTCCTATTACTTATCCACATGTGTTTTTCTTAAGGCCACCATACTTCCTACATGTGCCCTGATGTCATACCTTTAATCTCCGCTATACATGTACACACTATATGTACACCATAAGGAACCCATGTCTCTTGACATCATCCCTAACCCTAACTCCTTCTAGACTCTTCCTGATCCTTCTAGACCCTAAGTCCTTCTAGACAGTTCTAGCCTCTGTCATATGACTTCCAGGTCACGTGCCTATCTCTTATCTTTCTTCTGTTGTAGACTAATAATTAACTACTGTCCTAACCCTAACCCTACCTAAAGTCTGTCCATACTCTCATACTATAACATATAGTAAGATTGTTAGTAAAGTGTTATATTACTAGATTAATTGTTACAAACTCAAAACCTTAGAGTAGATTAAGAATAAGAATCTTATATTGGATTAATACAAGAGAACTCAATAGAAAGCTTTATATATGATCATCTACCTTATATATCTAAAACTAATAGTCCATGCTCTACTATATCAACCTATCCTAAATAGCTATGTATATAACATGCTATATGGTATTTGTCAAGTTCACAAATGGTGGACTTAGTTTTTCTCTATTTTACTTTTCATTTTTATTTTCATTCTGTTTTATTTTTCTATTTTTAGAATAACTAGGGTTAGGGTTGATCAGTCACGCTGTCACATCAGTCACAACCTGATAGCATAGTCACAAGACAGATCACGAGACTTGGGAGAATTTAGTAGAAGATTTAAGAACAGATGATGTCATACAATATGAACACCACATGTTGGCCTCATAAACTACACATGGTTGTTTAGGGTAGGGTGCAGAGTAGTTAGCATGGACCATTTGTAGGACTATATAAGGTAGACTAGTTTGTAGAAGAGTTCTCTATCGAGTTCTCTTGTATTACTCAATACAAGAGTTGTTCTTTTATCTAACCCTAAAGACTTAAGTTCATAACATTAGAACTTGATTCCTTATTCTTAGACTGCTTAACTCTAGCCTTCCAATCCACTTACTCTACTATCATCCTCGACCAAAGGGTAACACAACCCTTTAGTCAAAAAGAAATATAGTTGGACCCTAGACTCAAGGGGCATACTAGTTAGGTAGGAGAAGCCTAGCCATTCAATTACACTAAAGCCCACTAGTGTATTTTGGACGTAACACCTTTTGTGGACATGTTTAATACCTTTTTTGCTTATCAGCCTTGTGCTACATACCCCCTTATAGTGTGTCTATGCAGAGGAACATCAGTCGGTTCTTAAAACAGCTGACTAGAGTAGAACGTCCTTCTTAGGACAAAATAGTATACATCTTTCTTAGGGCAGTAGTCAGTAGATGGTGTAGACAGGACAAGAAGAGTGCCTGTTATCACCTACCAAGAATTCTGCCATCTTCAGAGTACAAATCTGAGAGCAAAACCAGCATGGGTTCTGCTCTCCCCTTATATACATCTTCACCACCATCACTACCACCATCATCATCACCAATTCCCATTGACTCCCCACCATACTACGATATGAGTCAAATTAATTTACATGAAATCATCCACCAGCAACAGGAGCAGCTGGCAGTAATGCAGGCACAGATACAAGCCCTGCTTGCAGCAGGAGGAGGAGCAGGAACTGCAGAGAGAGCAGCAATGAGATCCAACATGGGATCTCACATGGAGATGGCCAAGCCAGCTATCTTCAATGGAGAAGCAGGGAAAGTAGGAGGATTTGTGATTGTATGCAGATTGTATTTGAGGATGAAAATGAAGGAGACAACAGTAAAAGAACAAGTGCAGTGGGTCTTCTCATATGTACAGGGAGGATCAGCAGACATATGGAAGGAGAATGTAATGGAGGAATTAGAAACAGGAGAAATGGAGTATAAAATGGTGGAGGAATTTTTAATGAGTTTGAAGAAAGAATTTGGCAGAGGAGAGAAAGAGTCAGTGAAAGTAGCAGAGTTAAGAAAGTTGGAGCAAGGAGGGAGAACAATGGAAGAATTTATACAAGAGTTTAAGAGAGCAGTGAGGGAAAGTGGGTACAAAGGAAGGCCATTGGTGGAGGAGTTTAAAAGGGGGATGAATGAAGGAATAAGAAGAAAGTTGATGGAGGCAGATAATCCACCAGCCTCTATAGAACAATGGTATAAAAGGGCAACAGCCCTTGATAGAAACTGGAGGGAGAGCAGGAAAGAAGAAGAGAGACTGAGAGGGAAGAAAGAAAATGGAGGAGGGGCTCCTAAGCAGGAGCAATAATAGATATTGCCATGACCCCTAGTGTGGCAGAGGAGACAACCACCTCCTCAGCAGATGACAACTGGGCCTGCTCCGATGGAAGAAGTGGAGAGGATGAATACAGTAATAGTGAGAGGGTAGGGGGCAGGACCAGGTATGGGGGTTCCTCCAAGACAGGACCCTTATGCAATGGAGGTAAATAGGGAGAGGAATTGTTATGCTTGTGGGGAATTTGGGCATATGGCCCGTCATTGCAGAAATAGGAGAAGAGAGAGAGCAATGGAAAGAAGAAGAGTAGAGTATGGAGGAGGAAGAATTGAGGAGATTAATGAACACTCGAACAATTTAAAAGGGGTGGAGAATTTAGAACTCCTTGACTAGATTCTCAGAATAAATACAGTGTATTAGCTACAATAATAAACGCTAATGCACCTAAACCAGAGGAGAAGGAAGAAAAAGTAAGAAAAGCAGAGGGAAAAACATTGAGGGAAGTGACAGTAAAGATTGGGCTGAAAAGGATAGATACTTAGGAAGGAGTTACGGTAGAAGTGCTGTTAGATAGTGGGGTGACTGGATTAGTAATGAGCTCAGAATTTGCAAGAAAGCAGGGATTTAAGTTGAAGAGGTTAGAAAGACTAGTGAATGTGAGAAATGTGGATAGGTTGTTTAATAAAGAAGGGCCAATAGAAAACATAGTGAAAGTTAATATTTACTATCAGAGATATAGGGAGAGGATGAAGATTGACGTAATCAGTGGACAGAAGTGGATGGTAATCTTGAAAATGCTGTGGTTAGCTTACCACAATCCTGAGATTGACTAGAGGACTGGGGAAGTAAAAATGACAAGGTGTCCAGAGGAATGTGAGAAGTAGTGGAGGCCAGTACAGGGGAAGTTGGGATGGGAGAAGCAAAAGAAAGAAGAGGCAAGGGAAGAGGCTGGAAAAAAAAGAGAAGAAAAGGAGAAGAGAAAAATGAAAAAGAGAAAGACGATGGAGGTAAAGAAAATAGCAGAGGAATGGGAGATATGGGATGAAGAAAAGGAAGCAGCAAGGTCAGAAGCAGAAGCAAAGAAGCTGGTACCAGAGAGGTTTCATGAGTGGATAAAAGTGTTTGGGAAGAAGCAATCGGAGAGGATGCCGATGAGGAAAGTGTGGGATCATGCAATAGATGTAAAGGAGGGGTTTGTTCCAAAGAAGGGAAAGGTGTATCTACTGTTGAGAGAAGAGAGGGAGGAGGTGAGGAAGTTTATTGAGGAGCAACTAAGAAAAGGATATATCTGACCGTCAAAGTCACTACAGATGGCACTGGTGTTCTTTGTAGGGAAAAAGAACAGAAAAAAGAGAATGGTCCAGGACTATCAATACTTAAATGAATGGACTATTAAAAACAACTATCCCCTGCCATTGATATCAGATGTACTGGAGAATATCAGTACAAAAAAGGTGTTTATGAAGATGGATTTGAGGTGGAGTTACAACAATGTGAGGATCAAGGAGGGAAATAAATGAAAAGTGGCATTTACTACACCAGAGGGGTCCTTCAAACCTACGGTGATGTTTTTCAGATTGACAAACTCTCCAGTAACATTTCAGGCTATGATGAATGAATTGTTGAGAGATTTAATTAATACTGGAAAAGTAGCAGCATTTATAGATAATGTGATAATTGGAACAGAGACGGAAGAAGAGCATAATGAGCTGGTGGCAGAAGTCATTAAAAGATTGGAGAAAAATGATCTATATGTGAAACCAGAGAAGTGCAAGTAGAAAGTTAGGGAAGTAGAATTTTTGGGAGTGATAATGGGACCAGAAGAAATTAAGATGGAAGAAGAAAAGGTGAAGAGAGTGTTGGAATGGCCAACACCAAAGTGTGTCAAAGACGTGTAAAAATTCTTAGGATTGGCAAACTACTATTGTCAATTCATTGAAGGATTTGCATCAATAGCAAGACTGTTACATGATATGGTGAAAAAAGATAAGAAGTGGGAGTAGACAGAAAAACAGGAAAAAGTGTTTAGAGAGTTGAAGGAGTGGTTCACAAAAGAACCAGTGTTAACAGCACCAGACATAGATAAAAAATGAGGATGGAAGTAGATACATCAAATTATGCTACAGGAGGGGTGTTATCGATGGAGTGCAAAGATGGATTATAGAGACCAGTGGCATTCCTCTCAAAGTCTTTAAATGAAACAGAGAGGAATTATGAAATCTATGATAAAGAGATGTTGGCTATTATAAGGGGGTTAGAGAGTTGGAGACATCTACTGGAGGGAGCGCAATCCAAGTTTGAGATCTGGACAGATCATAAAAATTTGAAGTATTTTATAAAAGTACAGAAGTTCAATCAGAGGCAGGCTCAATAGGTGTTGTATTTATCAAGGTTTGATTTTATGTTAAAGCATGTTCCAGGAACAAGGATGGGGAAGGCAGATGGACTAAGTAGGATATCAGATTGGAAAGTAGGTATAGAAAAGGACAATGAAGACCAAATACTTATTAAAGACAATTGGATTTGTAAATTACAAGAAGTAGTAATAGAAGGACCTGAAGTAGATATAATAGAAAAAATAAAAAAGGCTAGGAGTAAGGACAAAAATGTAATTAGAGTAGTGGAAGAGATGAAGAAAATGGGAGTGAAGGAGTTATGAGGTAATGAATGGAAGATAGAAGGGGATTTAGTGTTAAAAGAGGGGAAGGTGTATGTGCCAAAGGACAAAGAGTTGAGAGCAGAAGTAATCCAGCAGTGAGACATGGAGGAAGGTGAAAAACAGTGGAGTTGGTGATGAGAAATTACTGGTGGTCAGGTGTAACAAGAGATGTGGGGAGATATGTAGAAGAGTGTGATCTATGTCAGAGAATGAAGAATAAGACAGAAAAGTTGGCAGAAAAGTTGAAGTTAAGTGAGGTACCAGAAAAACCATGGTCGTATCTAACAGTAGACTTTATTATAAAACTACCAGTAGTAGCAGGGAAGGATGCAATATTGGTAATGTGCGATCGGCTATCAAAGATGACATACTTTGTAGCCATGACTGAGGGAACATCGGCGGAATGTTTAGCAAGGTTGTTCCAGGATAACGTGTGGAAGTTGCATGAGTTGCCCAAAAGTGTGGTGTCAGATAGGAGACCACAGTTTGCAGTGGAGTTAATAAAGAAGTTGAATAGAATGTTAGGGATAGAGACAAGGTTGTCCACAGCGTTCTACCCACAAACAGATGGGAAAACAGAACAGATGAATCAGAAGTTGAAGTAGTATCTGAGGTTGTTCATGGAACACAGGCAGAGGGACTGGTCAGAATGACTGGCATCAGTAGAATTTGCAATAAATAATAAGGCCCACACAGTGACTAAGATGCTGCTATTTATAGCAAATTATGGAAGAGAACTGAGAATGGGAGGAAATATTAGAAAAAAAGGAAAGGTAGAGAATACAACGGAGTTTGTGGAGAGGATGAAGAAAGTACACAAAGAAGCAGGAGCGGCATTGAAGAAAACATAGGAATAGATGAAGAGATATGCCAATAGAAGTAGAAAGGAGACAGAAAAGTAGAAGAAGAGAGACAGAGTGTTATTGAGCACTAAAGATTTAATATTCAAGGAAAGGCCAGTACGGAAGTTGACAGAGAGATATACTGGGCTATATGTGATAGAGGAGGTAGTATCAATGAATATGGTAAAATTGCGATTACTATCTTCAATGAGAATTCATCTGGTAGTCAATGTGAGCTGGATAGTGTGATACAAGAAATAGGTAAAGGAACAGAAGAAGAAGGAAGGAAAACCAGTGGAAATAGAAGGAATCAAAGAATGGGAGGTAGAGAAAATCTTGAATAAAAAGAAAATAAGAGAGGTAGTGTTTAGGGTAGGGTGTACAGTAGTTAGCATAGACCATTTATAGGACTATATAAGGTAAACTAGTTTGTAGAAGAGTTCTCTATTGAGTTCTCTTATGTTACTCAATACAAGAGTTGTTCTCTTGTCTAACCCTAAGGACTTAAGTTCATAACAGTATTATCCTTTTAGAACCTTCTATCATCTTCTATTATAATATATAATTGTATAATAGTATGACCATGATAGTATGACCATGATAGCATTTATGTGACTGTGACTGATGTATGACATTGAGTCATACCAAACTCTAACTCTAGTATCAGACATGTAAAGTTTAGATGCTAGTTTCTTTATTTAATTCTCTTTTCTTTTTTTTTTCTTTTATTTTCTTTATTTGAATCTAGGGTTAGAGTAATGTCATGATCACACTGTCACACATCAGTCACATCAGATGACATGGTCACAGTAATGGTCACAAGTTATGACATCACAGAAAAAGATATAGAAGGTTCTAGAAGGATAATATCATACAATATATACAATATATATTGACCTTACAGCGAACACATAATCATTTTGGATAGGCTAGAGAAGTAGTAGTATAGACCATAATAGTTTAGTATATAAGATAAATAATCTTGTAAAGAGTTCTCTATCAAGTTCTCTTGTATTAACCCAATATAAGGTTTATTTACTTGACCAACCCTAAGGTTTTGAGTTTGTAATATCTAACTTCTAAAATAAAAATAAACAGAAAATAAAATAAAAGGAAGAAATTAAAAATAAATAGAATCTACTATTTTCAACTCTAATATTAATAGTCTATACTATACTATATCTAATTTATCCTAATATTATATACAAGATTAATATATAGAAAACATATTGTATGATATCATATTAAATCCTAACTCTAAGTCCTAAATAAGAAAAAGAAAAGAAAAATAAAGCAAAGTTTACTATCTTTAATTCTGATATTATCTCTACTTCAAGATTTCTCCTTCAAAGAAACTGACTTCTATTTTTGCCAATTTCTCTATAACTTCTTTAAATACCTCTCCTTGAATTTTCTATTATTTCATCTATATACTATATACTGTTATAGTTCAAACTTCAAAGAGTTAAGGTAAGAAAAAAACCTTCTATTGGATTAATACAAGAGAACTCAATAGAGTTCCAGTTACAAAGTGTCTATTTTATATACACTTGGCCAATAGTCTATGCTACACTAACCTAGCCTATTCTAAAAAGATATGTATAATAATATTATTGTTTCAGAATCTTTTATGTTCTTCTATGTAATATATGATTGTGTAACCATGACATGTGACAGATATGTGACAGCTACATGTCATATTATATCAACCACTAACTCTAAGTCCTAAGATAAAAAAAATAAAAAAGTTTAAGTCTACTATCTTCAATTCTGACATATACTTTACTAGCAACTTTTTCTTCCTAAAGTCTTATTTCTCTATTATATCTAACTTTTTTTGTCTTCTTATTTCTACACTTATTTTCTTCTCAAACTTAGCTACTACTTTCTTTATATTTTCTAATTCTCCTTTTTTCTATATATCATACTCCATTATAAACTCTATAAGAAAACTCTCTACTTCATCTGCATTTGAGTCTGTAATACCCACCAAAGCCTAAGTTAATTCTATAGTTATCTTGTTCTCTAAGCCTTATACAAATATTCTACTATAATACTGTCAGACTCTTCTAACCTCTATAGTACTACCACAGACTCTTACTCACTTCCTCACAACTATTGACTTATTTACTTCAACTACTAATTAATGAGCCTCTACCATTCAATAATATTCCATTAAGGTTTCTGACCACACAGCTTTATCATTCTGTAATTAGATTACCAAATGTTCTGACTAATGTTTTGCTTGATTGGTATAAATTTCTAAGTACTTAGAATAGCTATTATCTCTAAGAAATTCTATTCTGTTCACTTGGAATTTTCCTGAAGTTGTCAACTCCACTAGATTATTGCAGTCTTTACTTAGTTGTCTTAACAAACTGTTGTAGCAACCAATACCAGTGACAGCAAAGGTGTACAAAATTATATAGGACTGGTATATTTCCATCACTCTTGTATTAGAATTTACAAGAGAAACTCAATAGAGTTCCTTTTACTACAACATACACTAATATATCATGGTCCATGCTCTGCACTAGTTACTCTATTCTAAAGCTACATATATCATCTATGAGTCTACCATACTATAAAGCAAACATGTTGTAGCCATGCTTCTTGTTATCATTATACTAGAACTTTCTACTATCTTTTAGACTTATAACATCATCTCATGTAAAATAGTCATGTGCATCTATCATGTGATCTTTCATTACTATAAACCTATATCAAAAGAAATAAAGTTTAGAGGTATATTATAATATAAATCTCTTCCATTATATTAAGTACTTCACAACCTCTCTTATTTTTCTTTTATTTATTTTATCTACTTTTTACTCTTTGACTTTATTTACTTTTATTAGTTTTACTTTTTCTACCTTCTGTTTCTTTACTGGTTCTCTATATCTTATACTTGACTAATGTTTACAACCATATTACAACTTAAATCTCAAAGTGTTAAGATAAAAAAGAAATCTCATATTGGGTTAATATAAAAGAACTTAATAAAGTTCCTAGTATAGACTGTCTACCTTATATATGCTAGCTAGTGGTCTGTATGAGACTAATACTAACCTACTTTAAAGGCTATATATTATCTATAAGGTTAATATGTAGTAAACATATTATATAACATTATTATTTTGAAATCTTTTATATTCTTCTATGTGTTATATGATTGTGTGACAGTGACAGTGACACATGTGACCAATTTG
>Ga0157364_1008351_pt1 | contig 10731 bp, 12 predicted proteins | sample AttsexASBM2_FD_111476 | JGI IMG/M metagenome (GOLD analysis project Ga0157364, IMG submission 111476) | Fungus gardens microbial communities from leaf cutter ant in Ribeirão Preto, State of São Paulo, Brazil - Atta sexdens ASBM2 | ecosystem: Host-associated > Fungi > Mycelium > Unclassified ... | reverse complement strand
TAGGATCCAGCCTTCTTATCTGGATCCTAGGTACGTAGTATATGTGCTTACTATCAAATTAGCCTTCTTATCTGGATCCTAGCGATTCAAATACACCTCTTATTCTGTTCTGACGTTACCTGCACAGTTTAGATTCTGTTACTCTTGCTCTTACTGCCATTTCACATCTTTCCTTGTCAACACATTTATTGGCTTTGCTATTCAAGCAAAATCTTTGATAAATCTCCTATAATAATTTGTAAGGCCTAGGAATTTTCTGCTGTTTTTCACATTTCTAGGCTCTGGCCAACTAAGTACTTCATTTACCTTTTCTTTCTCTATTTTTATTCTGTTAGGTCCTATTACAATATCTAGGAACCCTATTTTCCTTACTTTTCACACACATTTCTCCAGCTTGACATATAAGTCATTTTCTTTTAATCTCCTCAATATTTCTTTCATAATTTTGTTGTGACCCTTCTTAGACTCTGTTTCTACCAATATATTGTCTATAAATACTACAGCCTTTTCTTTATTTACCAGGGCTCTTAGGATTTTGTTTATCATCACCTAAAAGGTTGCTAGTGAGTTTATTATCCTGAAAAACATAACTGTAGGTTCAAAAGATCCTATATGTATTGTAAACACTCCTTTTTACTTATTTTCTTCTTTTATCTTTATATTGTTGAACCTCTACCTTAGATTTATTTTAGTAAAGACTCTCTTATTCCCTATATTGTTTATCAAGTCTGTAATTAATGAGAGCAGATAATTATTCTTTACTGTTTATTTAGGTTGTGATAGTCTATTACTATCTGTTTACTTCTATTCTTTTTCCCTACAAATAACACTGGTAACATTTAAGGGAATTTTGACAATCTAATATACCCCTTTCTCAATTGATTCTCTACAAATTTCTAAACCTCTTCTCTCTCATTTCTGGATAAAGAATAGATTTTTTCTTTTTGTGGTTTAAATGTCTCTTTGAGATCTATAGTATGATCCCAAACTTTTCTCGTTAATATTCTTTCAGACTCTACTTTTTTAGATAGTTTCTTCTACTACCAAATTTTCCTTGGGACTATCTCTTTGATTTTTCTATGGTCCTCCTTGATTTCTTTCTTTCTTTCCTAATTTTTCTTATTGTCTATTGCCCATCTGACAATTTTCTTTTTCTCTAAAGTTATTACCCTTTTTTTCCTTTTGGCTTTCTTTTTCTCTTTCCTCTGGTTTCTTTCTCTATACATGGGTGAATATCTCATCATTTTGACCTCCCTAATCTTCCAGTTTATCTCCAGATTATGGGCTTGTAGCCATAACATTTCCAATATTATATTTGTTTTTCCTAGGTCATATACATCTATCCTCATTCTCTTTATATAATTCTTGTAATACATATTTACTTCTATTATAATTATAATTTTGCATATACTTTATTTCCAGCTCACATATTACATAATATGAACATTATTATTAGGTTAGTTTTTTGTATACCTCAGTCTCATTTTGCAACTCTGAGTATTTATTATCACTCTAGGTCCTCATCACTCATTATAAAAGGTTATGGGCCTTACTTGCCTATAATCTTCAATTAAACTCAAACCTTATACTCATTCATATTTGACTTGATTACCAATGTTTATTTTCCTAACTCTCACAATGTTTGCTTCTGCTAGACCTTTTCAGATCAGTAGATCTAATTAGTTATATAAGATTCTATATCTTGAAAAAAAAAGTACCAATTTCCAGACATAGAAGTATTACATTTGCACTATTCTCAGACTTCGAGAACTCATGAAGATTATAGACAGTACAACTAAACATCCTATACTTATCCAAAGTACTAATATGTTATATTCCAAAAATTTGACAATTATGTAATTTAATTCTCCTAATAACTCTCCTAAAAAATTATAATTAGTAGGATAGTGTAGTAGACTACTTTCCTTCTATTCTGAACTTTTTATAAGTACTAAGTAGTTACAATGTAATTGCTCAGTCTGTAAATTAACGTCATCTAGTCCTAACACTATTCTTGTCTATCCCGGATTTCTAGTTCACTTCCTTAAGGGCCTCTTCCCTGACAACTTCCCTTTACTCCAAAATATATGACTACCTCATAACAGGAGACTGGGGTGCAACATATAAGTTAAAGCCAAGGTCGTTCACTAAGTCGTATTTCACTCCAATATCATTTCACCTGTCGGAATCTTCTTTTGGATTTTATACCATCGCTGAGTAATATTCTCTTCCAGCATAGTACAATACTCTGTTTGAAGTATACTCTTATCTATTATTTTACCCATCTGTTCTCTGCAATTCTATCCTTGACAGAATTTGCAGACTCACACTGGTTTCTGTCATGTTTTAGTTCTGATGTCTTGCCAATTAGCAGCTCCCTCTTCCAGGAGTAACTCTATTCCTTTTGCTGACCGAACTATTAGTTGTTTCACTTCTGGCCTCCCAAGGAGGTTGAGACGTCTCCAATTGGGAACACCTTGCACTCCAGTGTGCCCCTACTCAACTCCACTTCTGGTGGAACCTTTAGAAGTCCATGGAGTAGATCTCACTACTATCTCTCATGTTCATAATGACCCAGACTGGGTTGATGCTCCTATTCCTGTTCCTATTCCTGTTTTTCAAACTTCACCTCCTGTCACTAACTGTAACCCTGTTAACAATCAGTTAGCTGAGGCTCTTCAATAACTTTTAGAAAACCTTAACAGAGGATTAGTACCAAAGCCTCACCAATTAAAGGCCTACATTCCAGATATCTTCGACAGTTTTGACCCTCACAAGCTCAATTACTTCCTATTTTAGTGCCAACTCTTTGTAATTTTCCACCAATGAAGAGAAAATCAATTTCGCAATAACCTATCTCTCCGGTGTAGCGCAAGATTGGTTCAAAGTCACACTACAACAGGAAGACCTCAACTACACACAACCCTGGCTTTTAGCTTAGCACCTTTTTGTGGAAGAGCTCTGGGTCCATTTTGGACTTTCGGACCCAGTAGGGAATGCTGCCAATCTCATTGACAACCTTCATATGAAGCCAGGAGATAAGATTGCCACCTACAATGTGAAATTCATGCAGTATGTGGCACAGTTGAACTGGGGTAATTCAGTTCTATGCTATCACTTCTACCAGGGATTGCCGAATTGTCTTCAGGACCTGATAGCAAACAGGGAACAGGGAAAACCCACCTTCATCTATGCTATATATCAACTGGTAATCACTTTTGACAATTGTTACTGGGAACAAAATCGCGAATGAGATTATCTCCAAAACATGGAGAAGGAAGTAGCAGATAGCCACCACCAAAAACAGGGTAAAACAGCTCAGTACTCTGCCTTCTCACAAAACTCTGCTCTGTTTCATTTCCAATCATCCACAAATCTACCACAGACTGCAACCTCTCAGAATTCCCTAAAACCCCCTAGATCGTCATCTTCTATCACTAAATCACTATCTCCGTCCACTCCGCGTATTGATCTTTTGGACAAACTAGGCAAAGACAGTAAATTAAATGATAATAAGCACAAACACCATATCAACAATAGCCTTTGCCTATACTACAGATCAAAAGACCACAAGGTAGATGGGTACCCTAGGAAACAACCAGTAAGGGTACAACTAACTACTCTAGAGGAATAAGAGACTCTACTCTTTGAGAATCTCTTGGAAAACTAGGGTGCGGCTCCCAAGATTCAGCACAAACTAGAAGTCATGTTAAACTTGTTTGTGCAATCACGAGTCCAATGCGTCTCAACGCATTTGCTCTTTCCAATCTGAATTCTCTTTGTATACCCCTTGTTTCTCCTCTGGTATATGCTCCGGACCATCTCTAGCCTATACCCATCCGAATGCTGGTAGACTCCAGATCTATACATTGTTTCTTGGACTTTGCTTTTGCTCATGGACATTCTCTGCCTACTACTCCTACTCCTCCTGTAGAACTGTGTCTGTTTAATGGAACCTCAAATAATATTATCTCCGAGGAAGTATCGTTGTCTGTAAAATTCCCCTCTGGTAAATGTATAACTCTTGACTTCTATGTTACTCCACTTGATTCTTGTTGTTCTCTGGTATTAGGTCACTCTTGGCTCATCCGCTACAATCTGTTGATTGACTGGGTTTCTGGGTCAATATCCTTTCAACCACCATCTTTACAAAATCCAGCTTCTGTTTCTCCTGTTGAAACCTTGGTAAATCCTTTGTTTTCTTCAGTGGAAAATCCTCTGCAATTCACCTCATCTGAGACACTTCTATCTAATCCCAAGCAATGTGCTAGCCCTACTCTGGGCCTCGTACCTATCAGGCTTGACAACATTTTCTCTCTAATTCTATTTCACAATGTAGGCCAAATCTACTACTATCTCCGAAAAAATTGACCTTTTCTCTATTCTGAAGGAATACCACAAATACACAGATGTTTTTAGCAAGTCCAAAGCAGAAACACTCACTCTCTACTGTCCTTACGATCTCTAAATTGATCTGGAAAAAGATTCCCATTCTCCGGTAGGAACTATTTACTCCTTGTCCAAATTCAAACAGGAAGCATTAAAAGAGTTCATTAATGAAAACTTGACCAATGGATTCATCTATTTGACATTTTCTTCTCATAAAGCATCAGTCTTATTCATAAAGAAGAAAGATGAGTCTCTCTGGCTCTGTGTAGATTTCCATGAACTTAACAGAATCATAAAGAAAGACCGATACCCACTTTTCCTCATCTTTGACCTTCTAGATTCTCCACACAAGGCTTGTATTTACATTAAAATCGACCTCCAACATGCGAACCAAGTGGTCTGCATTACCAAAGGAGATAAATGGAAAATTGCCTTCCGGACCTGCTATAGAGCCTTTGAATGATTAGTAATGCTGTTTGGACTAACTAATGCTCCAGCCGCCTTTCAATGCTTCATAAACAATATGTTCTCCAACCTCCTAGATGTGTGCATAGTGGTCTACTTGGACGATATCCTAATCTACTCCAATAATATCACACAACACTGGAACCATGTAAAAGAAGTATTAAAACGACTCTATAAAGCAAGATTATATGCAAAGGCAGAAAAATGCGAATTCCATTTAGATTCTGTGAAGTATCTAGGCTATGTTCTATCACTATCTGGTTTGACTATATCCAACACTAAAGTGAAAACCATTCAGGAATGGCCAGAGCCAAAGAAAATAAAGGACATTCAGTCCTTCCTAGGTTTGGCCAACTTCTACAGATGTTTCACATTCAATTATTCAGACATAGTCATTCTGCTCACCTGTCTTACTAGAAAAAACATTCCTTGGAATTTTGACAATGATTGTAAAATGGCATTTAATACCCTAAAACAAGCCTTTACCTCTGCTTCTATCCTTATGCACTGGGTTTCTGATGCACAGCTCGTCGTGAAAACTAATGCCTCAGACTACGCTCTTGCTGCTATTTTTTCCATTATGACCAAAGATAATGAGATCTACCCCATAGCCTTCCACTCCAGGACATTCTCTGCTCTAGAACTCAACTATGATGTCCATAATAAAGAATTACTTGCAATATTTGAAGCCTTCAAAATTTGGCGATACTATTTGGAAGGTTCCGCTTCACCAATTGACGTTGTAACAGATCACAAGAACCTGGAATATTTCTCAACAACCAAAATTCTAATGCACCAACAAGCAAGATGGTCGGAATACCTCTCTCAATTCAACCTCGTAATTTGTTTCTGTCCCGGATGCTCTAACTAGACAATGGGACATCTACCAAAAGGGAGAGATAATGGCTATGCTGCAGTAAATCCTCATAACTTCTGTCCAGTCTTTACTCATAAACAAATTGCAGTATCTCTCTGAGTAACCATCCTCACTACTCTGACACTTTGCACAGCCACAATATTGGATTAAGACTAACTCTACTCTGATATTCTGGCAATACTCTCCTTCAACTCTTCTATCTCTAACTATTTACTCCATCTAGAAGAATGTTGGTCAAAAGACAATGCAGAGTTCCTCAGACTTGACAACAAAATGTACATTCTGGATAAAACCAACTTGCGCCTCTGAGTTCTCTAGTATTACCACGATCATGTACTAGCAGAACATCTGGGCCAAAATAAAACACTGGAACTCATACAGAGATACTATACCTGGCCAAACATCTACAACAACATACAAAAGTTCTGTAAGTCTTGCATTACCTATATGAGATCCAAACCATAGCATCACAGACCATACAGATCTCTCTAATAACTCCCTATTCTAGAACGCCTATGGAATTCAATTTCCATAGACTTCATCAAGAAACTCCCTCTCTCCTCCAGTTTCAACACCATTCTAGTAATAGTAGATCACCTGTCAAAACAAGCCATATTTATTCCTACTCATGATACTATCACTTCAGCGGAACTAGTATGCCTTTTTGTTATATATGTCTTTTCAAAACATGGAGTTCCATCTAATATTACATCCAACCATGACTCCAAGTTTGTCTCTCACTTCTTCTGCTCCCTAGGTACTGCCCTAGATATGAGACTTCACTTTACCAGTGAATACCATCTAGAGACAAATGGTCAAGTGGAATGGACCAACCAGACATTGAAACAGTATCTCCACATATATTACAATTACCAACAGGACAACTGGTTAGAACTGTTACTCCTGGCTAAATTTGCTTACAACAATGCTTCTAGTGCTACTACTGATGTCTCCCCATTCTTTGCCAACAAAGGATATCATCCTAACCTTAGTGTGCACCCAGAACGAGATATAGTTTCCTCTTGTACCCATGACTTTGTACTTAATCTTGACAAACTACAAGACATGCTCAAGGAGGAAATTGCCAAAGCCCAAAAATAATATCAAATCTCTGCTGACTCTCATCAACAACAACCATTGGACTTCCAAGTTGAAAAATCAGTATTTGTCAGATCACAGTACTTCCGGACAACTCGTTCATCGAAAAAACTCTTTGAAAGGTACCTCAGATCATATGAGATAGTTGCTCAACCCAGTCTACAATTCTTCATACTCTACCTTCCAGACACCATGAGAGCCATTTATTCTATGTTCTATGTCTCTATGCTCAAACCAGCCACACCCAACACCTTCTAGCAATGTTCTGAACCTCTGGGGGCCAGAGGGACAAGCATTGGTAGCAGATGATTTATTCTGAATATTCGATTTAACTATGGTGGTGGTTAGAGGGAAAGAAGGGATGAGTTAAGAATAGTACAAAGAGTGGAATATGAGTTAGGAAGAGCAAGAAACATAGCATGAGCAATGACAGTATTAGAAATTGGTTTACCAAGTGTTTTGAGAATATGAGCCTTATGTTGAATATCATTTAGCTGAGGCTCTATAGGCATCTCATCTGAGAAGAAAGTACAAAAAATCTCTTTGATTAGATATACAATAGTATTTGGGTTCTTTCCTTCATAACAACAATTTAATTTATCCCAAACATTAGTAGCTGATATAGTATGCAAAACACTACTCAAGGGTTCATTGTTCAAGATTCAAGTAAGCTGAGCTTAGGCTTTCATATTGTAATGATCCCAGTTGTTAATATCTAATTAGTTTGTACTCTTATTATGTCAAGGACAGGATTGCGGAGGACAGATAGGTAAAATAATAGATAAGAGTATACTTCAAATGGAGTATTGTACTACACCAGAAGAGAATATTACTTAGTGATGGTATAAAATCCAAAAGAAGATTCTGACAAGTGAAATGATGTCAAAGTGGAATACAACTTGGTGAACAACCTTGGTTTCAACTTATATGTTATGCCCCAGTCTCCTGTTGTGAGGTGGTCGCATATTTTGGAGTAAAGAGAAGTCGTCAGGGAAAAGGCCCTTAAGGAAGTGAACTAGGAATCTGGGATAGACAGGAATAGTATTAGGACCAGATGACGTTAATTTGCAGACTAAGCAATTATACTGTAACTACTCAGTACTTATAAAAAGTTCAGAATAGGAGGAGAGTAGTCTACTACACTATCCTACTAATTATAATTTTTTAGGAGAGTTATTAGAAGAATTAAATTATATAATTGTCAGATTTTTAGAATATGACAGTACTCCTCCTTTAAGGCTAAGCCCTCAAAGCTTCTATGCATAAGCAATTTAAGTATTACCTGACTTCAAATTTAAAAATCCTTTATTGTGGACTTTTAACCTGAAATTCTACTACTATGTCCTTTAAGTCTATCTCAATTGTCAACCTTTCTGACTCCAATGATGAGATTTACAAGGCTAAGTTGGCAAGAAGATGTACTAAGGTAGAAGCTCTGCTTTGACAGTAGGAAGAAAAGGAACGCCTTGAACGCCAAGCCCGAAAAGAGGCAAAAATAGCAGAGTGGAAACGATTAGAGGAAGAGATGCAGAGAAAACAGAAAAAGAAAGAGGTATGATAAAAAGAAGAGGAATGCCAGAGAGATCTGGCTCACCGCCTAGAGGCAGATTGCATCGCTGCTATAGAACAATAACAGCACAAAAATTGGGCCAAGACTTTCTTACCTTTCACAACTCCTCCTTCTGACGAGGAGATAAATCTCATCGACCTTCCGCCTTTGACCAAGAGGCAACGTGTTCGATACCTGCCACAAGAAACTCCAGAGGCTCGTCAACAATGTGAGGAGTTGACAAGAGAAATGGGAACATTGGGTGTCAGTGGAGGAAGTCCATGTAAGAGGTGTGTAGACTTCGGAATACTTTGTATTCCCCAAAATTTACTGTAAGTATTTCTTTGAATGCTTTCCTCTGCTAATTGTTTGTAGTCATGCAACTTCATACACTCCCTACACCAAGGCCAAGGCTACCTGTAAGCCCTTTGACACAGACAAGGCATGAGCAAAAGCCAAGGCGGAAACGGTTTGAAGGTCAAGAGCAAAGAGAGTGAAGCAACAGATAGACGTGGAGTGGAAGGCAGACATCTCGAGAAAGTTGGAGAATCTGAGTGAGTTGAGGGGATTGAGGAAAGATATCCAGAGAATTGCGGTGGCATTGGAGAAGCTGGCTGGCATAGAGGACCAGGACTCTGATAAAGAGTTATTGTCTTGGCTAGTGTCTGAGGGAGAGGACACAGAAGTACAAGAGAGTAAGAAGAAAGTAAAGCAGAGGCAGGAGAAGGTAAACGGAGTAGAGGAAGAAGAAGTCAGAGGGCAAAAAGAGGAAAATAGAATAGAGAGTATGGAAGAAGGAAGTAGTAGTTTTTCTCCAGTCGCCTTTTCTGTCGGTACTGGAGCTTTTTAATGTTTCTTTTTCTTGAATATTATTATTTCTTTTTTGATCTGTGGGTAGAAGTGGATGTGAGTGATGACAATTGATGAAGCAAGAATACAAGTATTAGACGGCTGCAAGGGAGACTGTGGAGGAATGCAAGTACTCAAGTTTTGCAATGGAGACTACTTCTAAATACAAGTATCAGATTGCAATGGAAACTGCGGAGCAGAATACAGGTAAGCAATTCAGTGCAAAAGAAACTGCACTCCAAAATGTATATAAGGACTCATTTACTAAAATTTTTTTTTTAATTTTTAATGGAGTAAATGCAGAAAAACAGAGTCAAGGAAGTGGAATGAAGGCCTTTTAGACTCGTAATGGTCCTGGTTTAGAGGAATACTTGAGGTAAAAGTTGTTTAATAATTCTTTGGCATGTTTCAGTTCTGTTGCTGGTAACAGTTTGCAAGCTCTCCGGTAGTCAATCTTGGAGTTGACTATTTTGGAAATTTTGTATTCTGGTTCTCTGTCGATGATTACAGGTACTGGCAGGCTACTCCTACTAGTGTTAGTGAGTCTCCAGACTCACTTAACCTTATTTCTTGTGCCAGCTCTAGGGCTGGTAAACGTGTTCATCCCAGAGAACGCTCTTGTGCTCATCGCACTGTTAGACGCTCCTCCAGGAGTGTCTCAGCTGCTGAAGTCTCTAGGAATGTATCTTCTGAGCTCTCTACTTCCTCCTTCTCAGAGGAAAGTAAAGAGGAGGAGGTTAGTCCTGGTCCCAGGACACCTACTGCCTCTAGGATCATTACAGGCAAGCTTTCTCATAGAATTGCCTCTCTCCAGCTCCTTGCTGCTCCCTCTCCCTCTGCTCCTGAAGGGAGAATACATTCTATGAGTTGGGATGACCAAGTTTCTGCTGAGAAGAGCAGGGGCCTTACCTCTGGGGTAATTTGTGCCCTCCAGGCCCCTTTGTCAACCAGTTTGATGCCTCATGGCCCAAACCATGGAATAGCTGAGTCATCCTTTGAAATAGAGGATGGCAGTGTAATGGCAGGCACCTGTGATGTGACAGGTAACTGTGACACATTAGTAACCTGTGACTGTGACAGCTTACCTTAGATGTCACAACCTGTGATAAGTAACATTGTCACACCTGATGTCACATATGATAGTGACTTGTGGGATGGTAAACACCATGTCACATCCTTGTCTGGTCACTTTGGTTATTTAGAAAATGATGCCAAAGTCCACGCTTTGTCTATATTACATATTGCACGCTTTATTCAGAAGCATTCTATTAGAAGCCGTCTGATTGAGCAGTTTCCTTCTATTCTGGGAGCAGGTGCTATTATGTGGCACTTGTTCCAAACTGTGTTTGCAGCGGGATGGGATCGCTTCAAGGTCTCACCTTGTCAGATGTGCTCTAGACAGTCCATCAGTAATATCTTGGTGATTGATTATGTAGTAGGTCACCTGACTTGATGTGTAATTCCCTGTGGACTTGAAGTTGGCACTCTGTCACTTACAGTTGTC
>Ga0157364_1008350_pt1 | contig 10732 bp, 7 predicted proteins | sample AttsexASBM2_FD_111476 | JGI IMG/M metagenome (GOLD analysis project Ga0157364, IMG submission 111476) | Fungus gardens microbial communities from leaf cutter ant in Ribeirão Preto, State of São Paulo, Brazil - Atta sexdens ASBM2 | ecosystem: Host-associated > Fungi > Mycelium > Unclassified ... | reverse complement strand
CACACACATGTTAACACACACGCACGCGCGCGCGCGTGCGTGTGTGTTAACATATGTGTGTGTGTGTGTGTGTGTGTGTGTGTGTGTGTGTGTGTGTGTGTGTGCGTGTGTGTGTGTGTATAAACATGTATGAATAGAAAACGATAAATTTCGACATGGTTTATTGGGCGTGAGATACGGCCATCTAAATTTTTATTCATTAGGTATAAATTATACATATACATAATTGTTTTATGCAAAAAAAATTACAATTCAAAAAAGTTTGTTTCCTACGATTACGTTACGATTTACGAAAACTTAGCTTTCAATTTGAAAGATTTGAAACAAGTTTCCCCCTACAAAGATCAGTACGCTCTACATTTATATGTATGTCTGTTATAATGAGGAAAAAGCATGTCATACTTCTCTATATTGCTCCAGATTACTTTAGAAGGTTAAAGAAAAAGTTGGCCACATCACCGTCGCGTGTTTTCGAAACGTTAATCCTGATGCATGGTGTTGTAGAACACGCGCTCTTCTCTTCTCTTGATTATACTTAAAGTATCTAGTTGTATATATACACTGTGATTTCTTTTGTTTAAAAATAAATGACAAATTTTACCGTATGGTCTCATCTTGAGAAAATGATTCTATTTCTTGAATGATCGAGAATTTCTTTGAAATATTTGTTTCGATCATTTAAAAGTTCAAAAATACCTATCTTTCAAATGAAAAAATATTGATACTCGTTTTATATAAAAAAAAGTTTTATCATTCATAATGAACAATGTTTAATTAGTACAAAAATAAATGTTTCTGCAAAGTTTTTTCGCTTAAAAGCTATTTTCACATTGCTTTACATTAAATTTTCATCTTTACGAAACATTCGTTCATGATTTGTTCTTTTCTTCTGCATTTTCTATCTTGTCCTTTGGTTCTCTCTCTCTCTCTCTCTCTCTCTCTCTCTCCTCTCCTTCTCTCTCTCTCTCTCTTGTTCTTTTTCTTTTTCTCTCTACCCTTTTCACTTCCTCTTTTTCTTTCCTATTTGTTGGATGCTTGCTTTCCTCTTAACTAATTTTTTCTTTAAATTAAAAGATTTTAAGTTAAAGTATATATGACAAGTGTATAATAATAGTATATAGGTATCTAATTAAAAAAATATTCTATATATTTTCAATTATTGTATCACTACTTGAAATGCATAAAAATATGTACTGTTGGAAAATTTAATGGTAACGTGACAAAATGTAGAATAAATCTTTTTAGTCTTATTATTATTGTGCATTACGATGCATATATTTATTACCTTCATTAATATCGAAATTTTTAGGATGATAGTTAAGCGTGAAATATCATGTACATAGATAGTTTACAATATCGAACAAGATTATGTGTAATATTTTTACGTATTTATATGCAGCTTGTAATTGATAGCAGTATCAAAACAAATCGAACGATGCGACGTAAAGTTATACCGCAAGGTATAAAATTACACACACACACACACACACACACACACACACACGCGCGCGCGCGTGTGTGTGTAATTGATGACTATATATCTAAATATCGAATCAACGCATATATTTGAACGTTCTAAGTTAAATCATATTATACATAACATCCATTCATGTGCAACATCATATTATTTTAATATTATATTTAAACAAGCAGATTAATCAACAATAATAAAATTAGGAAAACTGTATAAACAAGGAAACTACTATACTACAGACGCATTAGTATAGAAAATACATATGTACTTAGTACAACAATACCAAATATAAATTTGTTAAAGTTACAATTATAAAAAACATTCATGAATGGCAATAGAGATTTTAAAGCAAATAAAATACACGATTCTTAATTACAGTTTGCTAAAGTTTATTGTTTGCAATAATTAATACTGAAAATATATAATATAAATGTATAAATTATACACTACCGAAAAGACATTAGTAAACAAGTCCTTTTCATATTTATAAGTGTTAAAAAAAAATTAAATCTGCGAGGAATATAAAAAGCATTATTTAAAACAGCATTTATTAAATCAATGCAAATCGATTCTCTTCGATCTTCTTGGTTAAACCACCGGGATGTAACATGCCATTCGCCTTGCTTTCCTTCTGTTTGCTTGATTATCACATCGAGAGATAACCTTTTAACCCTCGGTATGCCTCCGACACGCAGTTTGTGAAGCTTTTTCTTTAATTCCAGCGAGGAAACAAGATTTTGATGAGTCTTTACCATTTATTTAGAACAATATTCTCTGTTAAATATCAAAAAAGCAACCCAATTCCTTTAATTAAATAACATTTTGTTACTTTTAATGTTAACTTCCATGTGTCAAAATAAATCAATCCATTTCTGTAGTTATTTTTAAAGTAAATAATGTTCATATATTAATGTATGCACTTAGTAAATAAAGATAAATTTGGGACAATTAATCAATTTTCTTGAGTTTAATTTTATTATTTTACTAAAATTAATGATATATTGAAAAGGAGCAATAGTGACCTATAAAAATGAATAAAAATATCAATATTAAATTTGACATTATAAATTTAACAGTGTAAGCATCTAGGCTTTGGATAAGCAAGCTCATACTCAGATAAATTCGATCATTGTTTTAGTATATAATGTGCTCAATTAGATGGATGAAATAATATATGATGTATACAATAATTATATAATTATCTTTGTTATACCGCTCTATTTTATATTTGAGCTGTGTGTTATATTTAGGGTGTATATAATTTAAGGTGTATATAATTTATAATAAAATAGTGACACTATATTGTTACAATTATTATTTTTTTTTACATTACTATTAATTTCGTGCGCACACGCGCGCACACACACACACACACGCACGCACGCACGCACGCACGCACGCAGGCACGCACGCACGTACGCACATTGTTCCTTATAGCCATAACTGCATTTCTTTAATTCTGATTATATTGCATCTCGAAATGCGACTCTCAGAGATCTGACTGCTTTTATAATAATTTTACTTTCCTCGATCATTTTTTAGAGATTTTGTAAAAGAAATAATTATTCGATTTTTTTTGTATATATTTTCTAAATGAACGTGAAACAAAAATATGGCATTCAATCGAATCAAACTCAGGAAGTAGAAAGTGATGCAAAAGCTGAACGTGATGAGGACTTATCCTTTACAATTAAATCAAATATTCATCTGGTGTGAAAGATGAATGATGATGGAAGAATAGTAAGAAAGAAGATAGAAACAGATGCCACATACAACTATAAAGACTTGTCATTCACCTCCTTTACGATTGAGATCAATTCCACCAGCCAGATCGTTACAATAATCATTCTTCTCAGATTAATGTCGTTATTGAGAAATAAACATAATGAATCGCTATTAATACAAACTTATTATCGTTCGCGACATATTCGCCACAAAGTGGCAATCACCTCGAGAGGAATCGTTTCTTAATAAACAGTCTATTTTTGTAATTAGTGTGGAAAATGTATATATTCGCATATTCGACATTATATACTTTAATGATTATTTTATCGTGCAAGAACAATCGCGTGACTATTATACATAGAATGTAATTTTAATGTCACATATATAAATATATTTTAATATTTTACATTTAAATTTAATTACTGAACCAATAACATATGTTTTATATTTTACGTTGTGTATTACTTCAAATTTAAATTCATATTATATGTACAGGCTGTCTCGAAATTTGGGAATAATAACCTTCTGGCAGCGTGAAAATTCGTGAAAAATTAAATAATAAAAATGTAAGCCATTCTTTTCCTTCAAGTAGTTTTTTAAGTATAAATGTTGAAAGTTTGACCAATCATAAGCGTTGGTTATCTGTCATTCGTGTGATAATGTATATAATATTTAGCACAGCGATAATACTTTATTTAGTATCTGATACCGGGTGCGTTCCGAGTTACGCATGAAGTGCATGATGTATCATTTTATCCTTTTTTATTATTTAGTGAACAACAAGGACAAATGATGCATCATGCGCTTCAAGCGTAACTCGAAACGCATCCACCATTGCACGCACGTCACATGAAACTTTGTGAAAAATCAAGCAATAAAAGTATAAACCATTTTTTTCTGCGAAGTAGTTTCTTATCACATAGGTGACTTTTTAACTAACGCTTACGATTAATCAAACTTTAAACGATTATACTTAAGAAACTACTTCGCAGAAAAAAATGATTTATACTTTTATTACTTGATATTTCACAAAGTTTCATACTGCAATAATATACCCTTGAATTTCGGGACACCCTCTCTCTCTGTTACAAGCGTTACAAATTTTTTTTATCTCGAAAACATGGTATTATTGAGAAAAATTGTTTAGACAAAAGTTGTAGGGTTCAAAAAAATCTATTTACTGATCTTATCATTATCTTTGACTTTGGGTGGTATCACCAAGGTCAGATCAAGGTCACGTCGATTTTTTTATTGGAACACCCTATTTTTGATTCCAGATTCTAGCCGGATCATGTCCTGGATAACATTTGTCAAGATCAAAGCCATTGGAAATTATTCCTCTTATTTTCATTCTTGCAATAAAAATTCATTAAAAATGATAAGAGGTACAACCCTTCAATGACTTTGATTTTGACAAATAATATCCAGGACATGATTTTGAATATCATTTAAAAGGTTTTAGCCATCGGTCGAATACTTTGGGTAATGTTAATATTGACGATACTGTAATCTTCAAGCATCATAACTCAAAAAGTACTTCATGAAAAAATATTTTCTTATAGCGTTTTGGAAAGCTCTCGACATCAGTTATTAGGTTCTGGAAACAAAAATAGGGTGCTCCATTAAAAAAAATCGATATGACCTTGACTTGACCTTGGTGACGTCTAAGATCAAATTGATGAGATCAGCAAATAGACTTTTTGAACCCTACAACTTTTGTCTGAACATTTTTTTCAATAATGTCGTATTTCCGAGATAAAAATTTGTAACGATTTATTTTGAACACCCGATATATGTATATGTTTTAATTAATATTTAAATAATAATAAAAGAATACTTAGTTTATAGATTGGTCACATTGAAAGAAAAGATTTGCTGAATACGGTACAGCATTTTAATTGGCTGCGGCAACCAAGAATTGGCTACTACAGCTAATTAAAAATGCTATGCCATATTTTATCATCTAATTTACTGCAGCAGCCAATCTTTTTTTTCAGTGCAGGAATACATATAATAAAATGATTTGAAAATTTAAATATGTATTATTATTTCTATCCAAATTGCGCAAAATGACTTTTTCACAATCCGGATGATCGGATTGTAAAAACTGATTGAATAGGCTGGATAATTGCCAAATATCCATTGTATCTTTACTAATGACAAAAAATTTTTACATTTTTGTAAAAACATAACTAATTAATTAAAAGTAAATAGATAATTTATTTGTGAGAAATAAGATTCTTTTTTTACCGGTTTATAGATAATAATTTATTTTAATAAAATATATATTGTGTCTCGCAAATAAATTTTTAGTAACTGTTTCAATGTACACTGAGAAAAATGTTGAAGTATCGCGAAGTAAATATTATACCTACGATGTTTTCTTCGATATTAGTTATGAAAAATTAGTTATGAAAAAAATTGATTGTGATGACAAAATATACATTTTTGAGAAATACATATCTCATTAATTATGTAAAAATATAAAATAGATGGTTTAATTATTTGTTGGAAACAAATAATTCTCTGTCAGGAATAAAAAATTCTGTGAATATTTATTTTTTAATTATTTGATATAATTTATAATATTACTTATTTATTTGACAAGAAATACAAGAACAAACTTTTTTTTTCTCGATTCGCCGGCGATTCTACAGTGTATCGTACAGATTGATCGAATTGTCATTGTTAAAGGATTAAAAGGTATAAAATATCGCCGTGTAATCATAAAAGAAAAACTATCATCGAATACTCTATGTTGCGCGCAGAACAAGAAAGAGAAAAAAAAAACAAAGAGAAAGCAGATATAAAATTGACGTCAGTAGTGTACGCAAGCGTTTAATCCGACGCGATAGAGACTCGCCGCGATGCGAGAGGTTTCTCCATTCGAATCAATACAGCACATACTCGCGTACACATACTCACGTAATCCATGGACGTATATATGTAGTAATACACGCGTTCAGTACGTTGTATATTATATGTTGAGAACCGGAATGTTGACAATGAGAAAATCAGGCATTTCTCAATTTCATAGTTTATGCATTATCTTTGTAACTCTTCTTAAAATCCTTCCAAATATTGTAATAAATGCTGCTGTGTATTAATATAGAATAATTCAAGATAAAAAGTCTTGCTATATCAGTCGCGTTTCGAGTATATGTACTTATAAGCTTGAAAGTTGCAGATTTCAGTATATAACACTATGGCAAGGATTCATGTATTAAAGATTAAAATTTCTTTTTAACAAGATTAAATCTGAAGAAATTGTTGTCTTTCACAAATTGGTTAAATATTTTTATTCTAATAAATACATTCTATTTATTAGATTAGGCTGTTATAATTAGAAGTAATTTATCATAATATGTTGCTAATGTTAAACAAGATATATCTTTAAAAAAATTAAAATTTACAAGGGCGTATTTGCAAGACAATATATTTAATGATGATAGAGAATTAATTGATTGATGTAAGTATTTCAGTACAAAAATCAACAATGTTTTATCTAATTATAAAATAGCTCTTGTCTATTCCGTATTTCATAAAATGTTTGATCTGTTTCTCTTCTCTCTCTCTCTCTCTCTCTCTCTCTCTCTCTCTACATATCTCTCACATCTTATATGCTTTTGCAAATGTCCTGGAAATGGAAAAGGCTTCTCTGATTGATTCGGAGATTGAAACAGTTCCGACATCACGATTGGCTCTTTGCCATGATTCCACGGCTAGACGATAGCATCTTGAGTATTATTATCACTTTTAATTTCTCTCACTTAAAAAAAAAATCTATTTTTATCTTTCTGACAAAATTTTTCTTTAAAAATAACAAGTTTATAACAGTGTTTATCGCTATTGTGAATTTATCCTTTCCTATTGTTTGATTAAAGATATAAGATAATGTTACATAAAAATAATATTATTATATAATAATATTATTACATTAATCTTAATGTTAAATAGTAAAATGAATGGTCAATTTATAAATATACATGTATACATATATATAATACACACACACACACACACACACACACACACACACACACACACACACACACACACACACACACACCACAGCAAAAATTAAAAGAAGAGTTGATTTGCAGAATTTTTTTTATTAGTTGTAATGAACGTGAAATATACAACGAAATTATTTTATGTGAACATTCGAACGATGCTTCTGCCTGAATGGCACGAAATCACCGATTCGAAACGGACAGGGGTTTGGCATTACGTGGTTTGTAACCGGCTGCATCGTGTATATACATGCATCGTATACGGAAGCTGCAGGGCCGCACTCGCAATTCTACATAGAAAATGTATGTGTTCAGCTTTTGCATTAGATATTCTTTTTTAAAAATTTATTATACTATGACTAGACAATTATTACAAGTAACTTACAGCCCTGAAGGCACGTGCGATATAGAATAAATTGTACTCGCAGCTATATATGCAATTTGTTCGTACAAAGCTATATTTATGGATATGTCGCTGCAAATACAACCTCAGCAATTTCAACCTCGTTAATACTTATCGAGGTGTGATCGTATGCGTGCGAGCGCGCGTGCATCAGCGCCTAATTAATTAACCGAAACGGACGCCAATGCACGCAGGGATACGTATACGCTTGCGACATTGTAGATTGGAAGAGTTCTAATTTATTACACGCGCAACGCGTGTATTTATAATTCGTTTATAGAATAGAATCGTATAATAATGAATGCATTGATGATTAATTTCAGGTGGTTTTCTCGGTGATATTGCACTGCCAAATATCAAATACGACACAGAATGGCGCGAGCAAAAATTAAATAAAAGTTACTTGGAAGAATTGAAAAAATATAGAGAAGAGATATTAAAAGAAGGTCTACAGGTGGAAGAGGAAGGTTTGACAGGTAATATAAGTATAATATTATTTGAAAAAAAAAAAAAAATATATATATATATTTATATATATATATATATATATATATATATATATAGAGAGAGAGAGAGAGAGAGAGAAACGCAGTTTTTGTAATAAAAATCGTTGGACAATATTGACACGATAGTTTTCACTTCCCGATAGTTTTTACTGTACTCAATTATGATTTTATACAATAGTTATGTTTATGATGATTTTATTTAGGGTCGCCGCTGGCATATTTATAACGTCTTTATGCAAAGGAGATTTTGCTGTTCTTGTTAATATTTTTATTTATTAATCTTTTAAATAAGATATGTTTTTAAATAATTTCTAAAAATATATTTAAGCAAAGCGCTGCAATTTAATCATGTTATCTCTTTTTTAGAACAAAAATGAGAAGAATGAGAATTTATATTAGGAATTGAAATTTTTCATTTTTCATATTTCTGTTTTAAAGAAATAATCACTATCTTGATACCAAAATAGTTTTCCATGTACATGGTCCTGCTATATTGAAAAATTTTGGCAAATAAATGATTATATTTGTCCCAACCAATAGTTTTAATTTTTGTAATTAGATTTTTTGATTTTTTAAGATTAATATACAGTATAGAATGTTTCGAAAGAAATTAAATCTGGCAGAAGTATGCACACGTACTTGGTGTAACGAATGTTTAGAATCGATTTTTAACTCTTCTTTTGCAATTTGAGTTTTTTTTATAAGTAAAATTTCACTTTCAAAGTTTTCCTAAATAAAGGAGAGATTTCTTCTTCTAAAAAATATCTTGTTAATAGGGATCTTGTTGGAGTAAAGATGTCGAAAAGTAACCCTGAAAATTTTCACGTCTTTGAAAAGCTAATATAGAATAGTAAAAGGCTGGATTAAAAATCCAGATTGCAGATGAAAAGAATAAAAATATGATTACAGATGGAAGATTAAAATTTAATTTAGCGCTCTTCTTGTTAATGCGCCTTTGTGCCAATACACAACTTGCACACCTGCTTGCGGCGGCCCTGATTTTACTTTTAGCTTTTTGGTTGGACGCACTAAGTGCGCACTGGTGCATATTAAAGCTGTTGTATACTGATTTAATCTGAGTATAAAAGAATAAAAGGCAAATATTTTAAATTATAAAAAAAAAAATATATATTTTGACAGTAAAATATATTGAGAATTTCATGATTTAACCCGTTTCTTATATTCTATTAAACAAACATTTGTGTGTCAATTTGTGCACGATAGCTTTAATATGCAATACGCACTGAGTGCGTCTATCAAATTCATTATTTAATAAACACACACACACTCTCTCTCTCTCTCTCTCTCTCTCTCTCTCAAGAGAGAGAATTTGTAATTTTAAAAAATATTTAATTGTACCTATTATATTATACATCTATATATATAGCGAGGTATATTTATGGGTAGCTTTCATATTTAACTTGAAGAAAAATGATATTGTTTATTTCAGAGATTCTCCAGTTTAAGAGCGAACACGATGCTAACAAACAAATGTTTCATGAGCACGATGAAATGGTCGTCCAAGAGAAGCCAGAGCCTATCATGATAAATCGAAATCAATATAATACGGGTGATGAACCTGATAATTTCAGCTTTGCTGTTAGAAACGATGATATTAATCCTATAGTAAAAGACGAAAGTCTTAGATTCAGGTATTACATGAATTTATGTATTGCAATATTTATGTACTTTACTATGTATGTACGCTACGTGTGTGATATACAAGAATATTTAATAAAACATCTAATATTTTTAACAACTTTTCTTTTTCGTTGCGTAATGCATATTCTTCAAGTATTTTGTGTGTGTGTGTGTGTGTGTGTGTGTGTATGTGTGTGTGTGAGGAACGTAAGTATTGAAATGAATTCTAAAAAGAAAAAAAAGGATGTTATATATATGGTATGACAAAAATCTCAAAAATATGCTATGCGTGATAATAAATGATATCATTTTTTATATCTGTTCTCCCTATATATTTGAAGATAAAAATGACATATATTATCGCCCGGAAATATTTAATGCTATTGTATTTATTTGCAATTTATAAATAGTTTAATATATATGCGTTAATACAAAGTATAAAAAATGATACCTATTAACTGATAGTCGTGCCTATTATTGTGTCTATCAGATTGGAATCCTCGACCCAAGTTTCGAAGAAAAGGCACTCTGGACGACAAGCTCATCGACAGCTCTCCAGGAGGACTTGGATATCGAAATCAATGAAAGCCAGACAATCGAATGACGACGTGCCACTCGAATTTTCAACCACTACAACTTTAATCCTCGGGGATAATAAATATGTAGGCCACATACATACAGATGGCGTCAAAGAAATATCCTCGTTATCTGAAACGAGTACACAAAATGTATCATCAAATCGACGACGTCGTCACCATCGCAAAAGGTAAAAAGATCAAATTTAATCATATACAGATATTTGATTGTTATTTAATATATTAACATATTTGTTCAGTCATTCGGTACGATATGATGTATCATTTACTTTCTATTTTACTTTGATTCGGTATTTGTTCTGTTTTTTTCCTACATTGCTAGCGTATATTTTATATATATATATATATATATATATATATATATATATATATAT
>Ga0157364_1008349_pt1 | contig 10733 bp, 10 predicted proteins | sample AttsexASBM2_FD_111476 | JGI IMG/M metagenome (GOLD analysis project Ga0157364, IMG submission 111476) | Fungus gardens microbial communities from leaf cutter ant in Ribeirão Preto, State of São Paulo, Brazil - Atta sexdens ASBM2 | ecosystem: Host-associated > Fungi > Mycelium > Unclassified ... | reverse complement strand
TATTCTACTTAACAATACTTTAGGTAAATTTAATATTAAATCGGAATTTAATAAAAATGTTTTCAATGTTTGCCATTTTTTATTATTAATAGCACATAAAAATCCAGGAATCTTGAGAAAAAATATTTTATACGTAATTATATAAAATTATATATAATTTTATGCAATTATATATAATTATATATAAAATTATATATAAAATTATATATATAATTATATATTCATTTATATACAATTGTATAAAATTATATACAATTTTAGATAATTTTATATAATTTTTATAATTATACACAAAACATTTTTTCTTGGATTGTTCCCGGAATACAAGGATGTCTGGTAATTTTAGTCTATTATTAATAGCTTTTCTTGTTTTTGCATGAAATAATTAGCACATCATAAGTAATTTCTTCTTCTATCAATTTGCCATTTTTAATTTATTTCATTATACTACATGGTATTATATTGATTTTTCTGCAGAAAAGACAGGCATACAGCCTGTTCGCGTCTACTCAGGTGTTTTAATGACATCCTTAAATAGCGTCGGGATACATATAAGTTTGCTAAAATTGACTGAAAATCATGGGGACGTATTCGTCGAGTGTCTTGACGAAAAAACGACAGCACCGTGTTGGCCAGGCTGCACCTACAGCATTCCTTCGACTTCAACTCCATTGAGCACTCCATTGAAAGATGCGAAAAAAGAAAAAGTGAAGAAAATAGGAATATTGTTAAATGTGAGCGATCAGCGCCTGATTAAATTGTGTTTAAAAAATGCTTGTGTAGCTGTTATCGAGAAAGAGGCGTATCTTAACGGATTAGACCGTGGTTGCGGAGACGGAGATTGCGGATCAACATTGAAACGATTTGCCAACGGTATGCGTATACGAATTATAATGTACCTATATATCTCTTAATGTTCAACAAGAATTTACTAATTTTCCCTCTTTCTTTACATTCTATAGATATTTTAAATAATTTGGAAAATTTATCCTTGTCGCATCCAGCAACGTTATTATTAGAAATAGCGAACATCGCAGAAGAATGTATGGGCGGAACTTCTGGAGCTTTATATTGTTTATTTTTTACAACTGGCGCAAAAATATTGGCGTCATTCAAACAGGAGAAGGATATGCGAAACGTTTGGTTTTGCGCATTTCGCAGCGGATTAAATTGTTTAGAAAAATATGGAAGAGCGAAAGTTGGCGACAGGACTATGGTTTGCACATATATATGTACATTATTAAAATGTATTATTAGTATTAATATATACTATTATTAATGAACAGAAAGGTTTTTTTATAGTATTAAAACTTGTTCGCTATGTTGTTACTTGTTGCAAAAAAATTAAACTTATTGTGAAATAGACATAGGACTTGTATTAAAAATGCAAGAAAATTAATTTTCAATCATATTTTTGTCAATCAATATTTTTAGATCGACACAATGTATGCGGCGTATACGACATATGAAAAATTGTTAAAGGAGTATCCTAGTGATTTTTATGAGAAAATAACCGCAGCAGCATGGGAAGGATGCTATTCTACGAAAAATATGAAACCAAAGTGAGTAGATATTAATGCTGATAAGACAATCTGTGTACTTATGTTTAAGATACAATACATTTGCTGAAACCCTACAACTTTTTATATGAAACATTTTTCCAATAAACCAATACTTTCTGAGATAATTAGCTGTTTCAGAATTTTTGACACACTCCGTGTGTGTGTGTGTGTGCGCGCGCGCGCGCGCGCGCGCGTGTGTGTGTGTGTGTGTGGTGTGTGTTGTGTTATGTGTATAAAATACATATAATTTTTTAAAAATTAGAGAAATCTAATTTAAAATTATATAAATCTTCGTAAAATATTTTTAATTTAATCACTTTTTCGTACTAAACTTTTTGTAAATATGAACACAGTGATTTGTTTATAGAGCGGGACGAGCTAGTTATATAAAACAAGCTCAGTATTTAACGGAAATGGATGCTGGAGCTTATGCCGCAGCAATATGGATTGCAGCTATTGTACAAACAATTACACATTTCAAAAAATAACAATATAGGTTCCTTTTTTTTTAACAACTGTATTTTAAAATCATGTATTTTAAGATCATTACTGTAAATAAAAGATATAAGATTTAATAATAAATAACAAGTTTATTAAAAAAATAGAATAAGGGATTTAATTATATTAATTATTTTTTTCTACAAAATATTTAAATAAAAATATAGTTGTGTGTTTATATATTTATAAATAGAATAAAAGTACATTTCTTAATAAACATTTCTGGCGAATACATAAATATTTTATAGCGTAGAGATATTAAACTTAATATGAAATAACTTAAGTTGCAGTATTGTTTGGCAGTATTTTGCCGATTAATCGGATTATGGTTTCTTGCACCAATTATCTATCAAATATTGACAGACTAAGTTTAACATTTTATTTTACTTTACACAATAATATAGAATAAATAAATAATGTTATTTGTATATGTGTTTCACAAGATTATCCAAAGAGATTGGTCACAAAGTTGTTAAATCCGTTACTGATAGACGAGAAGATACCGTTGTTGGCATCAGCCGCAGTATTAATTCCTGATTGGGGTCGATAATGCAACGTATGGTCGCGATGTGGATAAGGTCTCCCACCGATGTTTCCGTTATATAAAACAGACCCATTTTCGTCGTCGTATTGTCTCTATTTCAAGTATAATAAATTTTAATATCTATGTTAAGACGTAAGCGTAATTAAAACATATAAAGTATCGAATGTAGCAATAGATTTTTTTTGGACTATTTTATATAGCTAATCCTCCTCTCTTTTTTTTAAACATAACAAATAAAAATATGTATATGTGTATATATATATATATATATATATATATATATATATATTAGGTGTGGGAAAAAGTTCGTGGCGTTTTTCCCGTTAGATGTTAATAACTTAATAAATTTAACTTAATAAAAAATAGTTAATCAAAATACACGAATAAAAATGTAGATCTTTTAGATGATAGCATTACTTACTTTTACCGAATAAAGGGTAACATTAAGAAGCGTCGGATGTTGTTCGATTACTACAAATTCAACTTCACGAGGTACATAACCGTTCGAAAATACCTAACAAAAATATGACATACTCAATGAGAAATGATAATGGAATCGACATTGAATCGACATCGATTTCATTATCATTTCTCACTGGATCAGATTTAACATGATATAATGTGGGTAAATATTTAAATAGCACAGTCTTATTTTATAAGTTCTTATTTTATCATAATTTTAGCATTATAGTAACGTAAGACAATATAATAAAAAAATGTATCCAACAGATTATTACCATTTCGTAACGTACCTCTAACTTGTAAACACCAGGCAAAAGAATTCTCCAAAATTCACCATATTTCGTTGTTGAGAAACTAACATCTCGTGATTTCACTTTAACGGAAGCCCTTTCGATGGGATTACCATTTTCATCGATAACAAAACCATGAACACCTCTGTGAGCTTCTGCCAGAAATTTGATTAAAGACTAAAAAGATAATAAAAGGATAATAAATGTATATTATTATTTTTTAAAGAAGAATAGAACACGTATTTGAATACAAAATAGAGACACTCTGAAAAATAGTGGTGTCTACATAATTTTTGTTGATATTGTGTCTACATAATTTTGTGTCTACATAATTTTTATTGCTGTGTTGATATTACCTAATATTAACACCAATATGATGTGGATTTAACACTAGGGTTTTTAATCCATACGATGGTATTGATATAAACACCAGAGGTTTGAAATCCACTCCATGTTGGTAATAATATTAATACATACTAGCAGAGAGAGAATTGTAGACACTGCATGGGTATTAAATCCACACTAGAAGTGTCGTTAAATTCACACCGATATTTTTTAGAGTGTATGTAGTAAGGCCAAAAATCAGATATCGAATCGAATCTGTTATTCTTTTTTCTCTCTTTCTCTCTCATTAAGCTGTACATATATGATCTTTATTTTCCATCTCACTCCACAAAAGCCACTCACCGCTCGATTTTCCGCCCAGTAATGTGGTAGATCCGCGGCTGGTGGATATTTGCAGCAAGAAAGTTCCAAGGTGATCTCCATACAGCCGTTCCACACGTAGTTGAAATCTTGCATTCCACCAGTAAGCGGATACCATTCGGCGCCATTAGTAATTCCACGTTTAAATGCGGGCTGAGACGGAGAGCAGGGTAATCCCTGATACATAGATCCGTGATTTCGAGAATACGTCAACGATAAATGTTGAAATACGTCGTCATCCGGCGAGACGCTCGGCGTCGACGTGAAACTCTGAAACACTATTCTCTCTATATCATACTGTTACGGCAGTTTAAACGTTAGATCCAATATAGATAGAAAACACGAAGATGATTTGTGTAATCTGCAAGTTGTCTCAGAATGTCCATTAGACATTCTTTTTAAATCTTTGGCTCTGATTTCTCAATGAAAATGTTTATAACTTTATCGCTTTTTTTTTGTTGAGAGCAAAATTGTACAAGATATATATGTCATGCTATGTCTAATTGTGCATTCAAATATTTCATTTTCATACGTTCACTAATACAGTTAAAAAGTAGTTATTTTCTTAATTTTCGTAAGAAACTGTAAACTTCATCATTTATCTTCTTTTCAATATTACATTCAAATCAATCAAAAGTAACTTCGTACTTTTGAAATGTTTCTAACGTTTTGCAAGTAAATGATAAAGTAAATAAAGTCGCTTATACTAATAATAAAAGATAATCATACACATATTGCACAATACCTGCACATAGTGGCGCCGATCGACATATTCCTGATAGCATGAAAGTTTACATAATATATCATAATAATTTCAGAGCCGTATACAACTATATAGTCATAGCTGTCTATAATCTGTCTGTTAATTGCAATTGTTTAATACAAATGGAACAAATTTTAAATCGAGCCAGTTGAAACGCTGGAAGAATTGCATTCAAAAAATAGTAATGCTGTTCTTTCCTTTTCTTGTTTTTGTCTTTATTCGTTTTGCTTTTTTTCAGAATCACATCTCGCAAAGAGGATGCTCGTGATACGACAGAGCGGAGTATCACGACTCTGTATGATTCCGTGGCTCGGAGTTGGATCGAGGACGATCGAGCGAGCCACGCTGCCCGCCTTTTAACGATTTTAGCTCCGCGTGCGAAACGGTAACTGAACCAAGGTGATTTAACTTACGCGAATTTGGGGTATTGTCGAAGGGATAACTGGCCACGAGCGCACCACCGTGCAGACTGCCCGAGAGCACGAACTGAATCTTCGAGACCCATTCTTTAACGGCTTCGGTCTCCGGCTGGCTCTTTTTATTGTTTTGCTTAAAATAGTCCGGGAAATTACGGTTTAGGTCAAAGCCGCGCGCGTTATACCTGTATAATCATACATCGAATCGTAAAAGATGAGAATTAGAAGCTAATTAATTTGTTTTGCGCAAAGCGATTAAAAGACGGATTATATCGCAAAGCGTATTTAGACGCTTCAAGATATATTTCCTTTAGCAAAAACAGAAGTGTTTAACGACGTATTTGTTGATGCTTCTGACGATTATTCATTTAAGTATTTTATTCGGTCTATGACTACTTTGTGAAATATTAAGCGCAAACCTTTTAATTTTACGTTTAAATCGAAAGAAAGTCCCTTTGAAAGAAATATCAAAAAAGACTGTCTCAACGTGTTCAACGTCAGACAATTAGGTTTGAACTAAAAATTTCATCGTTGATTAGTGCAACCTGACCTGATTGGAAAAATAGAAATGATCAAAAAATAAGTTGAATAAATATAAATTATTTATATCAATATCTAACCTGCCTTGACCACCATCACAACGTCCCTCTTTAGAGACTTCAAAACCGTCAGGATTCATTGACGGCAAAATATGAATTCTTGTATTGTCCAATAACCATGTAATATATGCGTCTGATCCGTACGATGTCACGAGAAACTAGAAGGAAAAAAAGAAAAAAGAGATACATTTGTAAGAAACATCCTAGCAAATACTAAATTATAACTGTAATATAATACACGTAATATAACACGTGTCATATTACAATTATATTGTTGAATGGGAAATTACAACTAACATATACGTTACATGTAACTTGGTGTTTGCTGGGATATGCCATTTGTCGAACGTAAATGAATTATTAATATTATTATTCACACATTATTTTTAATTTAATGTCATCAGTTAATATCGATCGATATTAATTTATAATTACGAATTATTGTTATTTGCAATTATTTGACTAGATAAAATCTCTTATCCGAATAAATCTTTTTTTCAAGCGATGTATAAGTGATGAATCAAATTGTAAGAATGTAACATACGCGCATGTGTTATTCATTATTGCGAATAATGACGTGGAAATTTCAATGCTTGACATAATTACGTACGTGAATAAGATGTAGCATTAATTCGCGTCCCACAGCTTCGTTTCCATGTATGTTAGCGATATACTTTACATCAGGTTTTCCAATCATGTGCTCGTAAGGTGAGGATGAAACGACCATTACCCATAAATCTCGACCTATCGCATAACACTTGATTACAACATATATATTTCAAATGTAACAATATCAAAATTCCCAAGATGACAAATTAAAAAAATATAAATGATAAAACGAATAATTAAGAATTGGCACAATAAACGGTGCGTAATTAGCTTTAAAAAATTTTATTCTACATAATAAAAATGATTAAATTGTTATGTTTACGATTTTAGCTTTCTTTAGCAAAATTGAGACTCTTAACAACGATCCATGTAGTTATAGTTAAATAAATGAGTTATTACAATAAGTGACGTTAATTCGGTCGTAATCACTGTGCGGTAATTATTTCTCCATTAAAGATCTCATCAGTTATAAGGCTGAATGATTAAAAATGACTAAAATCTTTAAATTACACTGCATTTAATGAAGTAGGTGAAAAACTTAATTGAGAAAACGAAGGCTCATCTCATAGTGATGTGGACTTCTGAACATAATTCACATATATTTCTGTCAAGATGGTAATACTGTAGTAAAAGGAAACATACTCACTGAGTAAAAAATTGAAAAAATAAAAAACGGTGTTTTACCACTGTCCGAACTAATTAAAGTAATTAAGATATCGAGGAATATATCAGTCCAATGCGAATGTTGACATTCAACTGGCATGTGTAAGATAAAATTTTTTAAAGTTAATTGCGCACCGTTCACTGCCAACTGCCTGTTTATCATTTATTTATATTTTTTAAATATATATTGTATTTAATTTCTTCTCTACATTAATATTGTTACTTGAATGTTAAAATGTATAAATGAAACACCAAACGAGACAGCGTCCTCTTTCAGAATACTATTTATTGTGATCTCAATTAGCATTGTAAGAAGATAATATACCTTTCACCGACTTTCCTATTGAATATAGCGCAGTGAGATTTTGAAATCGAAGGGACGTCGCGCGAAGAAAGCGGCTCATCTGTTCGTAATTGTGGTACTTGAACTCGATGTTATACGGTTCCTCATACATTAAGAAGCGCGGATGATATAAACGAGGTACATCTTCTTTGGTATGGAATTGCATTCCACGAATATTCCCATAAATGAAGATGAGAAAAAGTAATATGCGATACATTCTGCAACAATATCAAATATATGAATACGAGAGAGATATACTTGTTAATTAGAAATTCTTTAAACTTAAGAATCCCTTTCATTCTCTGAGTGTGAACAAAGTTCACTATGCCTAAGTAACTAATAATAAGTATAAATATATAGCTATCAAAGAAAAAGAGAGAGAAAAAGAATGAGAGGGCACAATAAAAAAATTTATACAAAAGTACTTTGTATATATATAAATTGTACAAAAAGCAGAGATGTATACTTAATATTTTATACATTTTCAATAAAAATATTATAATCTTCGTGCGTCGAAAATATGCGTACAATGAAACATGAGAAATATAATATTTATTATCTTTTTTTATGTGAGAGTCAATACTTTAAATTATAATATCAGCTCTATTTTATATATATATATATATATAATAATAACTTATAATAGCTGATACAAAATTCAATTATTAGAATCTTGTTGTTCTTAGAACATTTACATTACCTGATTGTTTAAACGTATCAGCACTGGAGAGATCACACCGTGGAATCCGTAGAATCTGATCGTAAAATCAACGATTTTCCGCGATTTTCGTGTGCGCGCAAAACTATCTGTGAAAGTGATACGCGAAGCAGTATATGTGAGCGACGAGTTTTTTCAATGCTATTTTTTTTCCCGTTATTTCTCGTGTCAAGTCGTTTATATGGAGACACACGGTGCCGGCGAAGAGGACAAGGACACACACACTTTTTTTAAATCATACGTGATCACGTTGGCGCATGGACAGTGGAATGACGGTCGGCGTTTGCGGAAGTCATGAAGGAAGAAACGAAAGAAAAAAGAAGAAAAAAGCAAGAGAGAGAGAGAGAGAGAGAGCAAGAAAAGGAGAGAGAAGAAGAAAAAGTAAACGATTGCAAGTACGACTGCAAGACCAAAGATCCCAAAGACCAGTCGCGATACCAGTGACCAAAAAACGTAGATGCGATCTCAGTTCGTGAGAGTAACGACAGAGAGATATATGATACTGTGAACTTACAAAGAGGGAAGGGAATTATATCGTGCACTCACTACCACCATCAGCAAGCAACACCAAGTAGCAGTATCAGTAGAACAATAGCAATAGCAGTTGCAATAGCAGTAGCAATAGCAGTACCAGTACCAGTACCAGCACCAGTACCAGCACCAGTACCAGCACCAGCACTCGAGCACCCAAGCACCACCACCGCCGACGCCACCACCACTACTAATGAAACCCACTTCCTCCGTAGCTCTGGTATCTGCTGCTGTCTGCTCGCCGTTGTAGAACAACCTCTGGTACAATGTGTCCCAGCTAGGAGACAGCCCGTTTACTGTCTCATCTCGGCACTACTACACTACTGTCGACCGGGCACACAATAAGCAACGTCAAGCGTATCGCCGCGAATTGTTATTTCGCGCACATTTAGCGCGGACGCATTTATCATGATATCTGGAAATCTCCCGCGGACGTGGAACAGAATTTCGCACGGCTATGTAATGAAATAATAATAGTATGATTCGTAAAAACCATAAGAAACGTCTGATTCTCTACAAATCAGTTAACGCGAATGACAATGCTGATAAAGAGAGACTCTCATGAAAGTAGTTCTATAAAAGTTAATTATGCCTTTCGAGAAATGTTAACGTCAAATTTTTTTTACATGATAAACGAATATTTGTTATACATTTTATAGATGTCGAGAAAACTGTTTGCTAAACGTGCATTAGATTGATAAGAAAATCAGTGCTAATTAAAAAGATATATAATTTTTCTTCTTGCGTTATACAAGTTGCTTTTTTGCTCGAAGGCGTTATCAATACACGTAGCTTCTAAAGTTGTAATTAATAATTCTAGTTGTTAATACTCTTTATACATTGCGAAATAATTTCTAAGCGATCTCATGTAAAGAGAACAAGTACGTATGAAACTCGCGTGCGCGGCTACCGATTACAAACCACTACTACCGCCGTATTTACCACTACCAACTGATATTACCACTACCAGCAACGGTATTAATTGAGGTGAAGAGGTTTTCGTTCTTGATGTTTGGCACAATCAACCAACCAACCGACCGACTCATCCACCCACCCACTCACCTATCCACGAGCCACTGTTACAGGCGATTTCGCGTCAGCTTTAGGCGCTATATTTTCGAATATAATGAGCCGCCTGTCTATTCGTGCGCCGAGGGCACCACCACAGAGATGGTGTACAGGTCGATAGAGAGCATTCGTAAGATCACTGACGTCCACCACACGTACTTTCGACGTGCTATTGAGGACGGTGTCCTACTAGCGGTGCTTGCCGGCCTCAGGCTTGCCTGCCTGCCCGCTTATCTGCTTGCCTAACGGAGGCGCGGATCACAGTTTCGGATGGATCGTTGAACTCACGAGCGGAAGGTGAAACACATCGAAAAAAAACAGTCTCGGCGAGAAGTATGTCACCGAGGCGGATAACACGATGTAGCAAGCAAAAGGAGAAAGGCGGAAAAAGAGAGAGAGAGAGAGAGAGAGAGAGAGAGAGAGAGAAAGAGAAAAAGAAGAAGAAGAGAAGTTCCAAACTTGAAGCTCCTGAGGAATTTCGATCACGTGGTTTACCTTGAACTGCCTCAATCCACTGTCAAAGAGGATCTTATAACGAACTATTATTAAACAACATAAACCTTTAAGATTCAATGAATTGAAATATATAGTGAGAGTAAAAAGTATTCATACAAGGAAATTTTTTTTATAAAAAAAGTCTTATTTGTAGAAAATAAACATTAATTAGCAATTTTATACAATGAATACATTCTATTCTAACATAAACAAACGAGCTTCATATTCTTGATTTTAAAAGCTAAATTTCTCGATTGTACGAATACTTTTTGAACATCCAAACAATACAATTTTTAATTTTCACTTCTTTTTCAGAGAATATATTTTCTATAATTAATACACATCTTTTTAGTATATATAATTTTTCTTTATGAATAAAATTGACTATATGTTTCTTAAAATTATTAATTATAAATAAATTGTTAATTATCAAACAAGAAATGATCATCAATTAAACATCGAATCGT
>Ga0157364_1008348_pt1 | contig 10733 bp, 6 predicted proteins | sample AttsexASBM2_FD_111476 | JGI IMG/M metagenome (GOLD analysis project Ga0157364, IMG submission 111476) | Fungus gardens microbial communities from leaf cutter ant in Ribeirão Preto, State of São Paulo, Brazil - Atta sexdens ASBM2 | ecosystem: Host-associated > Fungi > Mycelium > Unclassified ... | reverse complement strand
TTTTATATATATATACGATCGCTTCTTTTTTTAAATAATATTTTTGTATATTTTTTTTTTATATATATATATATTTATATATATATATATATATATATATATATATATATATATATATAGATATAATTTAAATATATATATAATTCTTTCTCTTCTCCAAGAGAGAGGTTGCCGGAAGAACTCCAATCGCCTTAAAGTCGCATTTTATTGGTAAGTGTTTGTATTTCAGTATATTAATATTATGAAATTATATGCGAAAATTGCAATTTGCAGAATGCGTAAATCGATGTAAGGCGAGAAAGACGAACAGAGAAATTAAAATATGCTGTATTTATATTATACTTATTTAAGAGAGAATTAGAATGAAGACTATGAAGAAATTAATTAAACGATTTTAAATTGTGGTCTTATATAAAGATATAATTGATCTGAGTAGGTTTACTATTTGTTTTCTAATAAATGATTGCCTTTTTACAAATGGCGATATATGCAAGAAGATTAATATATATCTAAATCAATAATTTTTATTATTCAGTAAGCAAGAAATATTTTGGAACATTTCAATAATGTTGTAGCATTGTTGTAACGTTGTAATGTTGCTGAAATAATTCAAAAAACGTTTCTTGTTTACTGGGTAATTTCCTTCACAGTATTCTGTTTTCATCAAACAGTCATATCTGGTGAAATGTTCAATAAAATACGCATCTCTTTCTTTTTCAAAATTGTTGACTACTGGTCAAAAGTATCTTCTTTTGCAATTGGCAGTAATAAATAATTCGATGATTTTGTTCACAAAGTTAACAATTCAATAATTATATAGAAATGTAATGATTTATGATTATTTGATTATAAAAGTGAATAAAAAAATTAAATGAAATACAAAGTTACTTATATTCATCGTTTAATATTTAAAATAAATATTGTAATATTCTCTGTATAATATTACATAACGATTTACAAATGTTATTTTAAAAAATTTATGAAATGATATACGATATATTATCCACGGTATGAAGAATTACAAGAATTAGTTATCAACTTTGACAGAAAATTTAAAATATTTAATAAAAAATTTAAAATAAATAATATCAAGTGATTTTTCAAAATTAAAATAAATTAATAGTGTTTGTAATAAATTACTATAGAGTTATAATTGAATTTTTTAAAGCAGAGAAAGTTAAATTTTAAGAAAGTGTTGTAATGTTGAATTGTAATGTTGACTCTTTGAACTAGATCATCGAATCACAATTCATTTCTCTTGATCTCAATTCACTCCGATTTACATTATATTATATGGCAGATCGTATTAGTATTTATGGGGAAAAAAGTAAATATATAATTTAAAAAGAGAAAATACAATAAGATTTACAATATTTTGTGAAAAAATTTTAGTTGATCAAATATAAAACTTCATAATTCTAATATATGGATCGAGGATAAAATGCAATGAATTTTTTTAGGCCGAAATCTATTCTGAACAATAAATTGTTGCTCATCGGTTAAACATTCCGCAAACGGAAGGCTTGGAATTCTTTCGACCTTCTTTCTCTTCCCAATCACGAAAATTATGACTTATACACTTGACTGTTACCCTTTTTCTCTATTTGCTTGTGTCTCTCTTTTTTCTTATCTTTTAAATATATTTTATTTGTGTCTTCTTTACTGCGATCTCGCGCGTCTTCTCTTAAGCCTACGTACGACGAATCTCACGTTTACGCTCTACGTTTTGTTGAGCTGGTGTTATGTCCTTGTTTATATGTATGTGTGTATGTGCACATGTACTTGTATTATAATCTTTACATTTCCTTTATGAAGCTCACCCGTGTAATCCTGTTTCCTTATTTGTTATTGTTCGCAAGGTATGTCGCTGCGGCCATATTATGTCTCTGCAATCCATCTTTGTTTTAGTTGATTAAAAATAAAATAAAAATAAAGTATATGTTAAAAAAATATGATAAACATCAAGCGCATTAGAAAAAAGTTTTAGTTCTGATTTTTATTTTAGAATATTTAGCATTCGATAGCGCCGAAAGAAAATCGCAAAATAAAATATAGAACACGAGAGAATGACAACGCGAAAGTATACATCTTTTTAGCTCTACAATGAGAATATCTATTTTGTAACTGCGAGAATTTATAAATTTTTCTAAAACAATTGATATAAATTCAAAATTTACATATTCATAATTAATCGTATATATAGTATATAAATTAATCATTTAATAATTAGTAAATTATTTTTAACGGCAATTAAATAGACATGGCTCGGGAAAATATGTAATCAATAACCACTAATCATAATTGAATATGAAACCAAAATATATATTAATAGAGAAAATATATTTGATTAACAAATTTAACATAATTTTGGTATGTACAATTTATTTGCATATGTTGATAACTTAATATATCATCGTAATAGCCGTTAAAAAAAACTATTTAAATTCCACTTGTGAACACATTTTATTTATTATGTGACGAATGTATTGCATTCAATTAAAAATATATTTATTGGCTGTTCTTCTTCAATTTTTACTATTTCAAATCAGTCAATGGAGAAAAATAATATTACAGTCACAAATTATCACAATTTTACAGCACATTAATCTTCTTTTTCTTACGGTAATAGCCGATATTTTTATTCTAGCAATCAAGATTTGAATCTTCCATTCTTGTAAGTAAATGAAAGATATTTTGAATCTACTTTTTTTTGATATTCTGTTCATTACTTTCAAAATCTAAAATATACATTAACTTTCGTATTTATAAAAAAATGGCTTTTTTATTAAATAATAATTATTTCAACAAAGAAAATTTCATTTATACTTTTGATTAAAAAAGGCAATTGTGCGAATAAAGTCGATCGCTTTTTTATATCTTCTTATGCAATATGCCTATTTTGAACATTTGTTTGAAAATATCACGCTTCCTTCCATATTTTATCATTCTCTGGACTATAACGGGATAGCATCATTCTGTTTTGTTCACAAGAGGATAGGCGATGTACAAAACGTTGGTGACACACGCGATCGCAGTTTGCCCACTTTGTCTCTTTTCCCAGTCTCAATATATTGTTTTTTTTTTTGTATCTTCAAACGAACCGAGTTTTATGTCGCGCGCATAATTTAGGAACTTAAGAATACTGTCACTTCTTGTCGATATACTTTAATCTCCGCCATCTTGTCGCTGTACGTCTCTTTGTGGTCATGAAAAAGTATTGCTAACGTTCTTTAAGAATTGACTCGTTTTACACGCATTATTATTAATTCTTTTCTTTCCTTGCGTGTACGTTCATCAAAAGAAACAAAATGACTGCCGTTCCACGTGACGCACGTCCAATCCAATTTAATAAAATTATTTCTCTTTTTCTCTCTCTCTTTTTTTTTGTTTACCCTGTTGTTTAATGCAATAATAATAACAGCACGCATATAATAATCGCGTATATAATCGTCGTTTATATAATTATAATTTATCGATCGACGCTCTTTCTTGTGAATTTAATTATAGTAATGATAATATGTAATAAGGAACCATTTATTCTGCGATATCAACGAAACGCGAATGTCCCAGTCATATAAATTACGCGCATAATTTATTAGGGGCGATGTGGCCCTTGTCACCAGAAAGAAGGGAGGAATTTCTCGTAAATCCTCTGCCAATGCGATGAGACCTTTCGCACTCGTACATTATGTATTTTTAACGCACTGCCATTGTACTATAATAACAGCTGTATGAGATTTCTTTTTATGCGTGCAATTTTTGTTTTAAAAATAAAAAAATTTAATACGTTTACAGATAATGTGGAAGAATCTATAATTTTCTATCTTGTTCTTAGAATCCAGTGACATTTTGTCAGTTACCGTTATTAAACGATTATTATAGTTTATATGTTACAAAAGAATGCACGCATAAAAATTCAAGTATTTGTATCAATGTCGATTATTATTAATCGAGATAAACATGAAATTTCTTTTCCTTGTCTATATTATGTAGCTAGAAATTTAATCTAGAAGATGCTATTAAACCGATAATTCAGAATTAATTGAACGAGATCGTTGATGCAACTTGCAATTAGCCTATGAATGTTAATAATTACTCGGTGATGATAGCCATCTATTGAAATGGACCTTCTCGTCCGGTTATTTAAAGAAATAACACTACATGTCGATCATTCTTAATCGTCCGGGAAGCTCTCATGTGACTTGAATAATCATTTCTATTCTCACGCTAATTGAAATTCCTCTCGTCTTTCCGCGCAATAGCGTAAGGTCACGGCAAAGTTAACCTAAACTTCAATTACCAATAATCCATTAGAATCTATCCAATTTTCACTCATTCACTCATCAATTGGATTGCGTTATACAATACAAGTTAAGTGACGTTATCTGAATGAAGGAGGAATGATCACAAGTCACATGGTAAAATACGGGAAAATGACTTCAGAATGCAACCTTTAGACTGAAGCATCATTTTATTTGTTTTATTTGTTTTTTGCATTATATTAATTGTATAACGTAGTCCAATTGAGACTTGGATCTCAAAAAGAGCCTACCTCTCGTTTACGTCGAGTGGACCTTGGGACTCTTCTAATATCCGAAATATTACTGGAAGCGCGATGGGACGCAACATCCGATGTCCAGCCATATTTGCGATATATAGATTATAATATAATATTCACTCTCACGTTTATGTCTTTCCTCGCTAGCCCATTTTAGTCCCTACATCTAATCGCGGCCGCAATTAACGGTTACGCATTTTAATTCTAATGGGTAACTCTTTCGCACTCTCATGCACGCTCTTATCGTCTTTCTCCCTATTCCTTTCGCGCTCGGTCTTTCTCTCATATAACTTTAGATTTTTATTTCTCTTTTTTTCCTTTCTCCTTCGATCGTCTTCCCGTTAAATTAGCGTTTGTCGACCGATGCTTCGTATATCGCGGACGAAGATTACGCGATTTTTCTATGTATATGTATATTTTATATACTACCTTTTCTCAACTCGATCCTTTACCGATCGTTTGATCTCCCGCTGTATGAATCTTAAGTTTGCACCTATACGTTGGTTATCACCGACGCTGGTTAACTAAAATTTTTTTGCTTGTCTATGTGTTGTAAGTGGAACTATAATCTAATGAAGAATCATGAATCGCTAGACTCACACGCCAATCAGAGCAGATAGTTAACTATCGGTGTAACTCAGCCTTAGACGATTAAACGTCGGGGATGTGGAGGGTGTGTTATAGCTTTTGTGTGTACGCGTGTGCGTGAGTATTTGTGTGACGTGTGTCGCGGTTATTTGCCGCTGAAAAAAATTCATATCTTCTTTCTCTTTGATCGCATCGGCTCGTCTATAGGGTCATGCATATACGGCATTATTTTAAATTAATTATATGGTAATTTGCGTATGATACGCGTAATATACGTGTGTGTGTGTGTATATATATATATATGTATATAACGAGGGTTACTGCACGTAATCGATTTTAAAGCTATACAGCGGCCGATTAAAGTCATAACAGTCATTGTCCAGCGCCTTCGGAAGCTCCAAATAGAATTTTGAAGTGAACGTTCGGTATTAGTCAGAATTACAGAGTAGTATAAATCGTCATTTACATTCTGATTTTTCTTCTATTTTAAAAGCAAGAACATTACTGTTCAGTGACTTCGTCGTAATGTAATTTAAGTATTTCTAATATAATAAAGGAATTATAACTTTTCAAAACTACTTAAATTGTCATAAAACACAGTATTCTTTTGAAGTTTGTAGTCATAATCATCACACAGTAATCATCAGAAAACACGGTCGCATCTCGGCATTAAAGAGTACTCATGACCGTATATCTGTACGGTGAATTGCAATCATCGGTGCGAGATTATCAGATGATTGTATCTTAATAACGGCTGAATAAATAATAAAGTTTTGAGTAGACTCAATGAATAACTTGAGTTTGAATTATATTTCTATAAACGCGTGCGTCAAACAGTTACGTTATCTATTGGAATATAAAATAGCGGATTTCGTCGATGAAATGTAGCTAGAGAACGTCCACTATTCTGTGATCCTAACAATATCATCCACTACTGTTCCTTCTTTCTGAAAGTCTTCCGATGTTGCGCATCTCATCGTTTGCCTCTCGGCCCGAAATTCGACGGCAGCTCTCTCGCGCATGTCTCTCTTCCATCTTCCCACAAATAATGCTAACAGCGTGACATCAAGTATGTAACACGCCTATGTAACTCCTTCGCTCGCCCGCCGCTACATCTTTCTGCATTATTTCGTTGCGCACCCGGGAAAGCAGTACTGCGACAGGACAGGAGAGAAGCACCATTCCGCCATTTAGCCAGCGAAAAGGCACGTTGGAAGAGAAGAAGGAGCTTGAATTTGCATGTACAGACGTAGAGAAAGGGCAGCAAAAAGGATCGCTTGATTTATCCGCTCTACTTTTTCATCTACTTTCATCCCTCTTCTCCTTTTCTCTCTTCTCCGCGTCATCATTAAACTCTTCAACCCTTCCCGCGCATACGATTAAAACTTGAAAGTCCAGAAACAAAGTCTTTCCCAGATGTGAACGCGCGTATATGCCTATCATTATATAATATACGTGGGCACGCGTGGTGCATGGCGCTCATTAATAATTGCAATCGCCAATAATCATGTAATAATTAATAATTATTATTAATATTCGTGAGAGTTGGTATCTCTTCTGTTTCTTTAACTGTCTTAAATACTAGAGGTCATATGTTACCGTCTATAATAATTATCAATTATTTATATATTTATATATATATATATATATATATGTGTATATATATATTTATATCTTTATATATATATATACTATTTATATATATTCTAGACTTAACCGCTTAAATATTTAGCAATTAATAATATTAATTTAATTTATTATTATTATATTATTATTTCTTTTATTAATGTCGGAGAACGGGCTGGCGTCAATACGCAGTTTCGGCCATAATTAGCCTATTGCAGCGCGCGTTGTTACCTCTTCCTGTTTCTATCTGACGGTCGGTCTTCCTGTCGCTTTTCTCGTCTTTTTCCTCTGGCCTACTCTGGACGTCTTCTCCGTTGCGCGTCAGTTTTTTTCCCTTACTCATCAACAGGATTAATTTTCTTCTCTCTATCTATAGTTGCATCCAACTGGATTCGACTAATGCTCTACATTCTTTCTTAATGCATTATTGCATATTCGCGTAATATTACATCCGGTTATTTACAATCCGGATTTCGAAGTTGCATCGATTGAATCTTATTTAATAGTTGCCTTCTGTTCGACATTATCCGTTTTTTATATGCAACTTTTGATCATTATTTATATCTTTGTATCTATACAGTAGGCGTGTTATTTTTTTCGTCCAGAGATCGTCCACTGTTTAGCTGCCTCAAATCGTCCGTGTTGCTTATTATATCAGGCGACCGTGCTGCGTTCTGCCGTCTCGTCCATCCTGACGAAAAAGAATTAAAAGTTCAACAAGTTAAAATTTGTCTTCTGAAAAAAGCGACCATCAGTTTTGATTTCAAATGGACTCATACAGCCGACGTAAAATAAAGAAGGACCTAAAATTTCTAAGGATATAATTTCTGAAGATATATCTGAATCTTATGAGTGTCTTTAGATGTGTAAAAATTAAGGATTGTCTTTTTTTTATACGAATCGTTAAAAAAAATAGGGTTATTTTATCGTTCGTTTTTTTTGTTATTGTTTCAAATGGAATTATTTTCCATCCCAAGATAATATTATATCAAAAGTTTGTAAGATGGAGAAAAAAACTAAACTATTTAGCATGTTATAAACAGTTAATAAACGTTCTTGCAATCACCAATAATCATGTAATAATTAATAGAACATTCTTAATAAATTTATCTCGACATAAAACGTAAATACAACTCGACAAAATACTGTCGACGGCACACATACCTGTTATTAGGTCTTAACAAGGCTCAATGGTAGCCATTAGTGAACGCCGCTGGTATTAGAGGACCCTGGAACAATACAATATATCGGTCTCATCAACCTTCCCATAAAAATAATGATTATTACACAAGGGTGAGCATAAAGATAAACCTTTACGTTTGCCTGCATATCTAAAATTGCAGCGTGCAATTGCGGTACTTGGCCTTTGAGGTTATAAAATCTTTTTTTCTTTTTTGCTGTTTCTCAAAATTCCATAATATATATAGATAATAATAAGTGACAAAAATGCAAAGGATAATACGCGAAGTGATGTTACATGGGTAGAGTCTTGGGTATATTAAATATATTGACATTGCAAAGAATGAATAGATTAGATAAATATTAAATTTATTTTTGATACAAGCCAATGTAATAATTGTCATACTATACCTGACGGACCAGAGATGTATTCAGAAAATATAGAATCAGAATATAGAATGTATAAAGCGTATATAATATGTACATAGAAGCAATCTTCTTTTGTGAGATTGATAACCGGTTGCATTAAATATAATATATATTCGCAAGAAGATATTGTATCTCCACATTTGCTTGTTATAAGTGCATAAAGCTGATGAAATTGCAATATGGAACGAAGCGATAAAGAGTTTGATCGAGGGTCAAATAATTCTTTAATTTTGCAATATTTTGTTACATTAGTGTAAAATTCATTTCAAATTTTTGCATGCGGTATAAACGTTTAAAGAAAAAAAATATGAATTCACATTTTTGCATCAAATTTATTTGGATAATTTGTTTGTTTTATCAGTCGCAAATATTTGTTTAAATATCTAGAAATGTTTAAATATCGAGAATATATATTTGATTTTCTGTATTTATTATAATTAAAATGCGATGTAAAAACTTTCTTTAATTAGCTTTTTTTTCATAATTGTTTCCAACTATTACTTCCTCTGATATCTTCCAGTTTAAGCCATCGTCTGTTAATTAAAATGTAAAATTTTATTTAGTTGATGAAATTCAATTAATGGAACTTGTGAGGAGAGAGAATTCATTCGTTGTGGATGCAATAAGAGCTGTCGTGCAGCTTATGTTAGCGATAGAACAAATTAGAAGAAAGTCAATCATGATACTGATGATTGCTGCTCATCATATATAAAATACGGAAGTATCATATTTTTGAACATTCGACTAGGCCTCTTTTATCCTTTCGTTCCATCTTATTATCGGGAAGGGCCCGATCCGGTGAAGAAAGGGGAAGCATTAAATGGACTTACGGGACTGTAGTTGAGCGGGGCACGGGATACGGCGATCGCGGGGAACGCGGTCGTGGGGGGCTGCGGGCTAGCTGCGGCCTGGACGTAGCTTGCGACTGCGGAATCCGCGGCTGCGGCTGCTGCTGCGGCGGCGGCGCTCGAGCTGTACATGTCAATCGGGCCCGGTGAATTGGCCGCCGGGAAAGACCGACCCTGCGGCCCACCGTGGCCGCCGGCCGCGTGCGGCGACGCCGGCGGGAATCCGGCCTGCGCTGCGGCCGCCTGGTAGTTGTTCATCACTGTAACGAACCCGCGTCAGTCTTCACTCTCTTATCCTTCTTATCCGATTGAACGGACTTGACGTCCGAGTCGTTGAGTCTCTTGACTCTCTTGAGATGAGAAGAAGCCTCACGAGTGAAGCTCCTCCTCGCCTTTCGCGAAACCCGCAAAACGCCAAGACACTTGAAAATTTCCTTCTGAATTTAGACTTTGTTAAGAAATGCCAATAATAATTATTCTTTAAAACATCCTCAATTACTGTGGCCCATGATAATACAATATAATCCACTGCAGTTTAATCATTCTTGTAATAACATTATCATTTTACATTAATATCAGTTTTTTATTTATTTTCATTATCTGAAAGAAAAGTAATTTTTCTTACAAAGTCAATGTATAAAGGTTCGGCTTTGACTGTGTCAGAGTAGTTGAGGACAAAGTTTAAAAAGATGTCATCTCTTTTATGTAACCGTTAAATAAATGATCATTAAACCGTGTTTAATTTTCAATCCTGTAATTGTAATGTAAATATTTAATAACAATTAAACATCTGAATGACAATTATGGGACATGTATATTCGGATTGTTTCATTCTATCCGCGATAGTGATACGAGTGTTGCATGCCTTATCCTTTTTAGGAATCTTCCATGCAAGTACCTTGAGGCACGTTGCTCCGTTGGCGTTTGCTCCTAGTTTTTAGTTTTTTCGTCGCTTTCCGCTTACTAATATCAAACTCATTTCAGTTGTATAACGATACGCTCTAGCAGGTTAAATCTCATTAGAGATAAGGTTCTTTAACATATATATATATATATACACTATAGTGTGATGTTCGTTGTAACGAGCTCACGCATATTCGTGCACAAATGAACGACGACAATCTCTGGTCTACATTTTACTTCGAGGATTGTGCATGATTAAATGATCGCGCATTTAAATGATTATGTAAATGATATCATTATATCGATGACATATCTCGTTTGCACACATTGAATACAAGAAAAAGGAGTTCATTTGACGAGTATTTCTCGTAATTTCATTGGAAAAGGAAGGAATGAAAGAAGACACTCATGAAGCGCATTGCAAGGCAGCCTTTACATACGATAGAGATAATAAGAAAACGCCTTGCACATGTATATGTATGTATGACATTGTACAACACGTGGGACAAGCAACGCAATCGCACGAGGCAGTGATGGCGATCGACTTTGAAAAATTACGAGATACAACAGGCTTTCGACTACGATTATTGTTCTAATGTTTG
>Ga0157364_1008347_pt1 | contig 10735 bp, 4 predicted proteins | sample AttsexASBM2_FD_111476 | JGI IMG/M metagenome (GOLD analysis project Ga0157364, IMG submission 111476) | Fungus gardens microbial communities from leaf cutter ant in Ribeirão Preto, State of São Paulo, Brazil - Atta sexdens ASBM2 | ecosystem: Host-associated > Fungi > Mycelium > Unclassified ... | reverse complement strand
TGAAATAATAACGCGCGAGAAAATATGAACAGAGTTTGCTAAAGTATCTAAAAAATTTAGCTAAGATACAAACTTGAAAATAATTTTCTTAAATTATCATTAAAATAATATAAGATACTCAAATTGATTGTAATAATGTAAAAACTTTTTGCAGTACGGTCATTATGTTTGAAATTCCTAATCATTTAATTATACAAATTCTTAATTATTTCTAATCGTTTTAAATATAACAAAATTATTGTCAAATGTGTATCTTATCTAAATTTTTAAATATTGTATTTCAGCAAAATCTTTTCGAAAAATAATTATAATCAGTTTCGAGGAATTGCTGACTACATCATTTGTTGATAGAATTAGATATATAATTATTATTACTAACATTATGTTGCAATAATCCTAATTATAGAAATATGTATAAGTAGAGTTATAAATATCAAAAATTTTCTCTCGCAATCAGAGTGTGTGTATGTGTGTGCGTGCATGCGTGCGTGCGTGTGGGAGGGAGAGGGGAGAGAGTTATATTTTTACACTTGCAATATTATTCTTTTTATGATAAAATCGCATGATAAAACCCGACATGAATCTTGTAGAAATGTCAAACTGCATCGTTCCCCAATGTAGATCTGGAGAGCTCGGTAGGAATTCAGTATTTCGACCGGCACTCCAGCTACGTGCTAATCCGAAGATTCTGATGATTAGCAACGAGAGAGAGAGAGAGAGAGAGAGAGAACACGGAAGCATGATTACGAATTCAGAAGCCGTCACCACGTCGACAAAGTGACAAGTTCCAGTTATCGAGGTTTCAAACGGACCACCTGTTTTCCCGCTCCTCGCGACTATACCCGACTTGACGATCCATCGAGGCAAATGGAACATTAGAACGCGATAAGTATACAGATGAATCTTTTGCACAAACTATGCTAGGCGAGAATTTATGTGTTTTGAGTTCCAGATAGTCTCTTTCAATTTCATTAGAGAGACTTCTCAAGGAGAAGAAAAATTATTTTATAACGATTGTTCTATAATCACGATTTATTCCTTATCATTTAATCCACTTGTGACGCATAGGTCAAAGATAATTCACAGGGCATGTTATCAAATCCTATCCACGTCCCATTTTTCAACGTGTGATTTTGATTTAAGGTCGACACGACAGCTCACTCGTACAATGGACAGCATCAACGAAAACATTCCTATCTCGATTTTTTTTCCAAAGTGCCGACTTCGCAACGGATACAACAGCCCCCACATATTCGACGGAGCGCAAAACGGTGTAACAATGTTTCAACTCCGGCTCGCTTAACAAATAGATATAACAGTGTATAAATGAATGAAATTTTCGTGCAAAATTCGCGTTAGATTGGTAGCAATTATCCCGTCTCGATCTGTCAGACAATTATTTTACTTGCATTCTTTCCCAATTTATCGCCAATAATTTCTTTCATTCAAACGCTTTTTCAGACAACGTTTTTAAAGCCCTATTTAAACAATTTTCTGCACGAAAAGGTTTTGTTTTTTAATTCCTTCCTGAATTTGATCTGAATAGAATTTTACGTTATTCTTATGCTGCATTATTCCTCTAGATTTTTCTTCTCCGTGTGAGAATATAATGTGGAAAAGATATCGCGTGAACAAAACTTATGTCATCGCTCGTCTCGCCGCCCAACTGAAAACGAACGTCGCGTGTCAGCGCGAGACTACTCACGTCAGAGTCACCGGTAACTACGTTAGATACTACGTGTGCATGAGACGTATATTTCGAGAATACTCGAGAGAAAGAGAGAGAGAGGAGGGAGAGGGGGATAGGAGATCCGGGGGAGGGAGTTAGGAGGGTGTTGCTGGCGCCCGATGTGGCGCGTTAATGACAGGAAACCGGCAATATGAACTTGACGGCTTGGTACCGCATCGCGTACCGCAGTAACGTACCGACAAACCACAGGGCCCCATCGTCGCGCGACCCCCCTTTGTTACCCCAGTTTCTGTCACTGTCTCCTGCTGCCACCCCCGCTGACTCGGTTATCCCACCCTCGTCATTAACCGTCACTCGTCGACGAGTTCTGAGCTCTAAGATATATTGCAGGCCACAGACTTCGAGAATAAGCACGTGTATTGATTATGACGCAATACTTCCCAAGAAGATGAAAAAGAAGAAAAATATCTGCTTCGAATAAAGATCTGTAAGATACTTCTGTAATTGATAAATATTCGTTTATTTTTTTATTTATTAATTTTTCTCTTAGGCGGTCACAATTTTCTCTCCCTTTTCTCTTCAGCAAAACCGTTCTTTCCATGTTTTATTTACGTCGAGTTGAACTGAAAATGAGATGAGAATTTGGAATAAATTTTTAAATAACTTATTGGATAAGTTAATTTTCCGATTCCAGAATACACGGACTCTGTTAAATTTATAGTGTAAAATTTAACTTAATTTAACGTAAGTCGTCACTGCTCCTACTCAAATATATCGTTGTTTTATACTAAAACAATGGTTTTAGTATTTTATATTTAATTAATATTTAGGAGGAGTAGTGGCGACTTAAGTTAAATTTAATACTATAGATTTAAAAGCGTACATACTGTATCTTTTAGCCCTAATATGCTCATTGTGCTGATATAAAGAAAAAAAAAGAGGATTGCGCGATCGATGAAATCGTCCGAGAAAAAAACGGCGGATTAAAACACGCTTATTCGATGTAACCACTCGTTAGCACGAAATTACAGCTCCGCACCTTGCAATTACTTTCAATATCGCGGCTTCTAGTCTACCCGCCTCTTCTTCCATCACCGTCGTTTACAGTGCTGGCGTTAAATTGGAACGCGGTTAATTATCATCTGCGGGAATTAAACATTTCGCTTTCTATCGCATCGCTCCATTCAATGAAAGAGTTATGGTCAGCAGTTCTTCGCAAAATATCGTGAAGTACGTGTACAAGTACATCTCCTCTAAATGAGTTACCAGAGGTGTAATCGATATCGTTACATTTGCAAATAAAAAATATTCTAAAAAATGTAATATGTACAGGAAAAATAAACATTTTACAATCTATATAATGACAAATTTTCCATCTAATTTATATCGCTATATTATCCTAAGTAAAACACTTATGATTAATTGAATGAAAATAATGGGTGACTCTCATATTCTCATCTAATTTCACATCGCGAATGTCGATTGTGCAAGTTTATAAACGAAATTAGTAGAAGTTGAGTGCAATTGATATTGCCACATGTAAAGAATAATATTGCTGAAATAAATTTTAGCTAGATACAGGTACTTCAAGTATGATAAGTAATGCTGAAAAAGTATAGAAATTTTAGCAGTACCTTAATATTATTTAACACAATTATTTTGATAGTCCAACAAAATTATTTTCAGGTCTGCATCTCTAGCTAAATTTTTAAATACTTCAACAAAATTGCCCTTTTCGTACACAGAAAGCGAAAATTCGAGAAAGCAAAATACGAAAAAAGTAAATATTCGAAAAAAACAGAGAAGGAAGAAGTAGACGAAAATGCTTCATGGTAAGAATAAAGACGAATCCTCAGTCACGTGATTCTAATTAACATCATTAGATACATAAACCACAAGTCTTTTGAGATTGTGTGTGAGCGAATGTCACATATTCGGCGTACAAAAAAAAAACGCTACAAAAAGGGTATAGTAAACTAAGGTTTGTAAACAACAAAGATTGAAAAAAACCTCTTTGTGAAGAGTATAGTTATCAACGATGTATGTTGAATAATTAACGAGAATATTGAATATACGCGAATAACGCTGTGAGGCGACTTTCAAAATTGTACAGCACGAACGGCGTAATATCATACGTTAAATACCGCAGTGGCCAAACGTAATCTAGACGCGGACTCGATAATAAATTAAAGCACATTGATTAGTGATTGCGGAGTACATTTGTCCAAGCTTTAATAATAAATTGCCGTTTCGAAGAAGAGAACAATAAAGCTTGAAAACATGAAATTGCGCAATACTTCGCAAGCTCTGTAACAGTAGCATATTTTTATCCTACGTAATGTTTAAAATAATACAAACGTACATATGTATATATATATAAAAATATTTAATACAAAAAAGTAATCAAATGTATGAGTTTACTATGATAGATTTTACAATATAATATTGCAGTGCAAGGAATATAGAAACACGAAACTGTATGAATAGATACCATTAGCAGTTAAAAAATATCATCTCTAATAATACCGTTTAAAAGAACTCAGAACTGATAACGTCAAATAGTATAATAAATTCAGAAACGAGACAAGATAACAAAAAAAAAGGTTGATAATCAACACTTTTCAATCGATTCCCGGCAGAAAATTATTACGTCCTTCGAATAATGATTTCATATTATACAACATTTCCCTTCCCGTAATATAGCGCGTCATTGTGCTCCGAAAGGAAATACTCCTCTCTCCGGTATCGCCCTCGAACAGGCTATCGATCGAAATGCAATAACATGCACGATCAACCGTCACGCTTAAGAAAACGCGATAATCGATACCGACCAAAATAAACAGAGAATACTTTGAAGAAGATTAATATGTCGTATTCGTTTCAGGTGGAAAAAAAGTTTTCACATAGTAAAACTTGAAAAACGTACAAGGAAACTTAACGTCGCGTGAATACACAAGCGTTTCACATAATATACACTTTAATACGGTTATCTTTCGGATTCCACCAAATAAACACCTCGCGTTGAACAAATCAAGCACATCATCGCCAGACGGTCACATTTAACGGCGAAATGCAGGCACAAACTGACGTAAATGTTCCGTAGTCCCCAAAAATATACAGCGTGGAGTGACCGAACGTGCAGGATGAGCCGAAAATACGCGGTGACGTCGCATGCGTAAAATCCGATCTGACGAACCTATATGTAACGTCACCTACGAGAAAGTGATGCGGTAAGTGGTGCCATACGTAAAGGCTTGACGATCCGCGGTAAGGTGGGCTAACGATAATTTCTAGCTGGCGCGTCACGTGCCAACGATATAAATCACATCCCTTTCCCTGCCTACGCCACCGGCGACCCCCTTTTCCAACCCCTTTCCCTCGATAGAACTCGCCCCCGCAATTACCTAATACGTCCGCCGCGTTATCCCTAGACACCATCGGCGCGAATCCCTTCTGCAGTTCACCCACCCTCCGTCCAACCCCCGCGGTCGCTAACTTACGTCCCGGCGCCCAATAATAGATCTAGACAGCCGCAGCTTGTGATGGATTCCCCTAAATCACCGTACCGCCCGACAAGGAGAAATTGCACGTCGCAATCTCTGTGCTCGCAACTGAGAAAGAATTTAGCGATCTTGGAGGAATCGTTTCTCGATCGAGTCTTTCGATTCAATCATGGAATCGATTTGCTTCGTGGAAAAAATGATTTTGCTGAAGTATCTAAAAATTTAGTTAGACACAGATCTAAAAGTAACTTTGTTAGGCAATCAAAATAATCATGTAGATCGCTTAAAATGGTTGCTAAAATGTCAAAACTTTTTGCAGCATTGCTCGTTATGCTTAAGCATCCTACATAATTATTTTAATAAAATTATTTTTTCATATCTAGCTAAATTTTAAATACATTAGCAAAAGTGTTCTTTTTGTATAACAAAAAAAAAATAAATTTAAAAAACAGCTTTATTGAAAAATATTTATTTTTATAACTATTTTGATATTTTTTGTTGATTTTTTTTTTGAGTTTTATTACTACACTTCTTCTCCGAAGAAAATGCAGAAATCGAAAATATTTTATATTTACTGTTATACATCCAAAGAAAAGGTTGCTTCGATTTAAAGAAATTTCGATTAAAGAAAAAATTTTTTTGATTTGAAAAAATTTCTTGAATTTGAACATAATTTTTTAAAATCAAATAAATATAATTTTATTAAGTGTTCTTTCCATGTAACAAAAAATAAGTTAAAAACAACTTTATAAAAAAAATTTATTTTTATAACAATTTTAATGTTTCGTTAATTTTCCTTTAAGTTTTATTATTGCTTTTTCCAAAAAGATATAATAAATTAAAAGTGCTTCTTCCAAGAAAATGCAGTAAATTGAAAGTGCTTTATACGTAATGCCAAAACTGTATTTTGATGATCCAACAAAATTACTTTTACATCTGTATCTTAATTTTAAAATATTTCTGCGAATATTCTTTTCGTGAGGTCAACGCCTACGATAACAATGCGCCGAAGATGTATTCTCTCGTATTATTTATTCAAAAACGGAAAAGAATAAAGTGAGCGGTTCGAGCAAACTGATAGTGGATCAAAATTAGAATTCGCTTCTCGTACCCCTTCTTGCAGACATTTCCGGGAAAGGCATGTCCGTTGTATTTTCGTCGCGGTAAACCGATAAGCTCATCTCGGAGAAACAACGTGGGGGTTGGTTACTTTCGTCACCGTCGGGCGGCAAGCCAACGCCAGGACACGATCGATCCTTAAGTAGAACGCAGAAAACGACTGCATAATCCCACGGAAACTCTTTCTCACGTGCTTTCGCCCTGGTTGTGCGAGACCATTCTTGACGTACATATAACCGGAGTCTTCTCCGCTCTTTCTTTCTCTTTCTCGTAGCATTTACCGCATACATTTACCACGGATAGGTACTCGCGTTACTATGCCCGGAGGATATATAACCGAGATACTTGGAGCGCATTTTCCAGCATTGAAGACAGTCATAGGATATGTCTGCTAGAGTCGCGAAAATTCATGATTTCTTGACAATGATCTTCACGATTTTTTTCATGTTTTCGTACGCTGAAAAAAATTTTGGTCCAATAATTAATGAATAATCATTGATCAATGTCCGACTTAATGTCCAGTTAATTCATTGTGTGATACAATAATTGGATTCATTAATATAACTACATATTCATGCATTCTTGCAATATTAAATTTTAGTAATAGTTAATAGTTTTATAACCGAAATCATATAAGAATTCATTGAATCAATTTTCATTAATTCAATGAATATTTTATTGTATTTACGTATAGTTTCGGTTCAATGTAAGATCTATAATAATAATCAATTATGAAATCGCTATTAATTTACGGTTCCGAAACGGAACTTATCTTCGTATGACTCTAAATTTTACATATACAATAATCGAATGTTGTAAAAGTTCTAAAAATATCTTTCTCTCGTCAGTATTGTAAATATTTTGTCCGTTTTCAAAAATAGAAGTTGCATTCGTTTTCTTTCGGAGAAAAAAATAACAACGGCTATAAAAACTTGAAAGCGTTTTTTTAATAAACTCAGAAATAAAGTACTGCAAATGACTGTAAAGGCGTATCGATTTAAAATGGTTCAGCATGCAACTGACGCTATAAATGAGTTATCGTCCCGTTAGTCGCGCTATTCTCGTAGAAAAATACAAGGCAGATACAAATCTAAATATTTTTCCTCCGTACTTTCAATTGAAATTCAATCATGTCCGTTAAGCAAGTAGACAGTTGGTTAATCAGAAATCTACAGAATCTCGAAAGGAACAGTCAAGATTTTGCAATTTTATATTCTGTTTGAAATTGTTAGAAGAAAAGAGGATTTTTCTAGTAAACGGGATTCTACGTACGATTCCGTAAATTCCAAGTGCATTTAAAGCAACGCACGCTGTACATCTCTTTTGCGGAAAAGTGCAAAATCGAGATCCATCGACACACTAAAATCTACCGGCCTGCCAATGTTCGCGCGTTCAAAATCGGATTACCAATTTCCGTTTGACCGAGCCTGGAAACCATCCCATTCGTCGTGCGAACAATTTTCCGTGTCGAGCAAGCCGCGAAAATTCGCTTGTAGTCAACATTGTCACGTCACTCGTGCTCTTCTTTGCTATCTTTTTGTCAAGCAACATTTTTTAAATGTAACTCAATTTCAATTCATTCTACAACTGAAGAATATTTATTAATAAAAAAGAAAAATAATAGAAAGTAGAAGGAGCAGAGGCGTACATAACTGCACGAAAACCTGTCTCGCAACCCCCGGGGCACGTCTTCACAATACTGCATTACGATATCACTCTCCCTGCCCGTATCTTCTTTCCCACGTTGCATTACCCCTTTTGCACCACCATCCCCATTTACAACGGAATTGTACTCGAAGGCTGAAGTATGCGCGACGCATGATGGAAGGCGATCCTCGAAAACGAGATCGAAAGTAGACCCGATGTGCATAAAAGGAGGCGAAACGAGGTTCTCTTTTTAAGAAGAGCGAGAAAGACAGCGAGAGAGAGAGAGAGAGAGAGAGAGAGAGAGAGAAGCATCAGGAGAGAGAACATGGGTATTCCTCTCCAAGCGTTCTTATCCTCTTCCATGGAAACTCTATTACGCGGATTTGGGTCGCGCGGCGTCGTATTATGCAGATCACTCGAGTCGATCCGCGTGTAAGCTCTCGTTACTTACGGATTTTAATTACGTCGTGCATCACGCGCGCTTATCGAGAAGTTGTCGCTCGGCGTAGTATTATTATGCTTTATCGGTTGGTTTTATACTGCGATGAAGACGCGGCGAGCTAATAGTATCACGAAAGCACGCGCTTTACGAAAAGAAAAAAAGCATGGGATAGGATGTATATATCCGAACGTATGCAAGTGCATCTCGACGTACGATTTATTCTTTATTTATATATCAGTCGGTATGCGTTTTTTTGTAAAATTTTACGATTCAGTTAACACACGTCGCACGTCCAACCGAACAGAAAACTCGCATCTCGCGCGTAAAATCTTCGACGAATTATCAATCGTCGCTTTTTTCGCGATCCACCTTCGTGATCGTTTTATATATGCTGGATCGGGAAGCGGGAAAAATACGAGCTCGTGGGACATCGTCGATAAAACTGTGTCGCGCGTCGGATATTCGCCTGTAAGAGAGTCCCATTTGTGCTTCGTCAACTCGTAAAGAAGAGAATTGGTGTGCCGGTGGCGAAATCCAGCGGTGCATCGAACTGCATCGGAGCCGAGTGTCGAGCTGCATCGTCTCGAAATCGTAAAGTACAAATTCGACGCGAGCAAGCGGACACATACGACCCCGGATCAACGCCGATATTACAACGATCTTAGTGCATTCCAATGCGATTACACTTGAGAGATTATTATCGCGTAAACAGCTGGACGAAAGAATTTTCACAGAGAAGGTAATAGAATTTTTTCATTTATTTTTTTAACCCTTCTTCTCCTTCCTCTTCGAATCTGTCTGTTTCATTTCTGTAATTTGTACAACGATAAAATCAAACTTTTTATGAAATAAAATTTCGTGACTCGTGATTGAACAATAATAATTAGATTAAAAAATTAAAATAAAAAAAATTACAAGATATAAAAAAGCTAAAAAGGTAAATCAATCCTGTTATTTAAATGCAAACATTGTCATATGCATACACTGTAGAAAAGAACGTAAAATTATATAAATAACATTTGTATTGTCCGGAAAGTTCGTACCGATTTTGAAGGAAAATTGAAACGCAGAATTTTAGTATACATTTATTAAATTATATAGGTTAGTCGGCACGAACTTTTCGGACAACCCAATAAAAATTACACAATTTAGAATTATGTAAAATTATGTAAAATTGTACTTTTTTACAAAAATTAGTACTTTTACTTCTAATTGTGTAAATATATCTTTATACAGAAAATAATAATAATAATATATTTCATAGTTTTTATACGTAAAAAATGTACAAATTTTTATAATAATGATACAATAATGATAATATAATGTTATATTTTATATTATATTTTATGTTCGTACATATATCCATAAAAAGTTTAAAAGTTGTATATAATTTGTTAACAAATCACTACATAAACTTTCTATAAACTTTAATAGTAACTTATTTTTGCAAATTATTTGATTAATTTAATTATAAAGAATGATTTTATTTGTAAGTTTTAACTTTTAACTTACATGTAAAGTACACATGCAAAAAATAATGCATTAATCACATTAGCCAACAGCAATCTAATTGAAAATAATCTTGTTAAATTTAATGATAGTATTAATAATATTTTATTAAAAGAAGAATATTTGTTTGTTTCATTAATATTGTTATGAAACATGATTATTTTCAATTAAATTGCTGTCACTAATGTTGTTAATACATCATTTTTTTCCGTGTATATATCTTTAATACTGGCTCCCAAAGTTATACATCCTATATTATAATACTATATTAATTATTGTAATTTTATATGAAATTTACAGTATATTACAGTATATTACGTATCTCTTTACACGTTTCGTATTTTCGAGTCGTATACAAATGTCTGCAATTTAAAAGACTCGATCAGAGCTTAATACTGACACTATTGTACAGTATTGACTAATCGAAAACGCTATATAGTATATGCCAAGCAGCTCGGCATGCTCAGTCAAACATCTTACAAGAACTTTCAAATTCTCGAAGAAGCATGAATGACGTGTGAGCGAGGCTTATGTGACGTTCGGTCAATGCGGTTGCAACACAAGCAGCGGTTCTTCGCTACAATTTAACTTGGCATGAGAAACTGTTGGACACGAGTTTCCTGATGAATATACCACGATGGAGTTTACCGAGCTTATGTGTGTTCCATGTGCGGCTACATGTTAAAGCGCACATTATGTCACGTATGACGTTACTCTAATTATGTATACTCAAACGGGACAAAATTATCGCGGTCATTATAAAGCCGCGTATACACAATATTTTCGCGCTTTATCGTCGCAAAAGTGTGCAAGGTGAATTCTAAG
>Ga0157364_1008346_pt1 | contig 10736 bp, 8 predicted proteins | sample AttsexASBM2_FD_111476 | JGI IMG/M metagenome (GOLD analysis project Ga0157364, IMG submission 111476) | Fungus gardens microbial communities from leaf cutter ant in Ribeirão Preto, State of São Paulo, Brazil - Atta sexdens ASBM2 | ecosystem: Host-associated > Fungi > Mycelium > Unclassified ... | reverse complement strand
GGTAACTAATTATGTCACTACATTGATATGCTTGTATCTCTACCAATACTTGTCGCTTTGAGATGCATCATATATCGTTGGAAACGGATTGATGAGCACTTCCCAACGCAAGTTCAATTGTGCGAATCCGTCCAGCCGTTCATGAGATATTAGCCGACAAAGCTTTTACAGCTACTGATGTCCTGATATCTCAGTCGTTTGTTGTCGCTTTTGTACATCCCGCATATTTACGGATAGCTCTCATTTGGGGCTTTCCAGCGCAACTTAGTTTGTGAAAATCGGTCCACTGGTTGTGGAGATACAAGTTGAATGAAGTTTGTGACAAAAATAGTAGAAAAATAAAATAAAATAAAATAAAAATGAGAGAGAAGATAAAAATAAGTAAAGTTCATTGCTTTCAGCTCTGAAACTATACTAATATAAAAACACTTCAGCAACTTATTGCAAGTATTGTATATTTATTACTTAGTTAGACTATGCTGATTACAGTTATAAGTATGAATAAGCAGAATGTTTATGCAACAATAATGTAATAGATAGTAATACAAACAATATATTACAAAATAAACTACTCACTTTATTTGTAATATTTAAACCTTGGTTTTCTTAAAGATAAATTGTATAGTTGATATTGTCAAATCAATGGATCTAGGCTTTTTTTAGATTTCTAAAGTCTTTTGTATACCTCTTTTTCCAGTTGTTTAAACTAGAATTTTAGAAAGATAATAAGGGTCAAAAAACTGTTTCAATGAGTAAATGTTTCTATTAATTTATTACTAATTCAATTACTAACCAATATGTTAGATGTGGTTCATATCTTTTATCCAAGATTCAGTTGAGTGGATCCTAGAAGTCTATATGAGTAATTTGTGTGTTATCTAAGAACATGGGATATAAAAGTTGGAATGATCTTCAGCTTTAATTTGTGTGCTATGCTTCTACAAGTTACACTAGTTGCATATTCATATTTCAGATGAAAAACTTGCAATAGGAGTAGTTAAGATTACTAGGAGATGGAAAGTTGATGATAATTTTGGTCAATTTTTAGGATAAGGCTATTACAGTATAACTACTGGTTTATATACTAAGTATACTACCTAGAATAATTATCTAGAGTAGAAACTGCTAAGCATTACCTTAGTTTCTGGTGATTCTTGGATATTAGAAATAAAACTTCATAGAGTTGGCAAGAGTCTAGTGAGAATATCCAAGATAGAATAGAGAGATTTGATCTACACTGGATAAGATTAAGGTCATAGATAAGATGAGTAGCACCATCTATAGTTTATATAGATGTTACTAGAATGGAATGTGATACAATACTTATATCAGCTACAGAAGCCATCAAGTTTAACAGGCATCCTTACAACAAGTTGAATGATCTGTGATAAGCACTTCATCAATCTTATAATACAGTTTAAGACAGACTAGTCAATCTTCAACTTCTAGACAAAATTCCATTACACCAACAAGCAAAATGGCCTCTTTTCTCCAAAGCTGAATTTATTGTATTAGTAAGCAATGTTAAATGTGTTGTTAATATTGTGTTGTTAATATTGTCAATATAGTGAATTCATGTATTAGTCTTGATTATTGGCCTTCTTGTTTCAAGAATTTGATGTCAATCATTATTCCAAAGCCTAACAAGATATTGTATGATGCTTCTAAGACATTTTGACCCATCATTCTCCTCAATATGATAGAAAAACTCATTGAAAAAGTTATAAGTAGTAAACTTGGAGTTTACTCTATTACTTTGAACTTTATCTATCTGAATCAAATAGAAAACATTAAACAATAATCAACAACAGATGCCAGTATATATCTAACATATCTTACATGAGCAGGATAGATAAAGGGACTCTACATATGTACTCTTGCATTTGACATCACATAATTTTTCCTCTCATTAAATCATTAAATTCTTCCAAAGATTCTGAGTAAAGCAGGTTTTAACTTCTGAATTTCCAAATTTTTCTCCAGTTATTTAATTAACAGACAAACTCAATATGTTTGGAACCATTTCATGTCTTTATTTTTCAAAGCTAATATAGATGTAGGTCAGGGATCTGCTTTTTCTCCTATTCTTTCTGCTTTTTATATTGCTTCTATTTTTCATATTTTTGAAAAAAGATCTAAAACTCTCTTAAACCCTATTCCAGTTTTGTTTCTTGATAATGGATTTCTTGTTCCTCAGAAAAAGAGTTATTTATTTAATCAGTTCAGCCTAGTCATCAAGTACAACAAATCAGAAGTCAAAACAGAAGTCTTTCACTTCTCAAGATTGACTAAAAACACAAATCTGTTTCCTTTGGATCTTAGACCTTTAGGAAGTCCTATACTTCAATCAAAAGATACATAGCAATATCTAAGTTTCTTTACAAGAAATTCTCTTTTTGTCAACATATTCATTACTACACTGACAAAGCTCTATCTATAATCAAGAGTATGAAGATGTTGGAAAATTCAACAAGGGAATTATCTTTGACATACAAATGGTTACTCTATAGAATATATGTCTTTCCTATCACCCTATATGGATTTTAGCTTTGGTATTTCAAAGGAGCATCTCTTTATCAGCCTCTCAAAAAAATACAGAGAAGAGTGGCTTTATAGATTATAGGAGCATTTCACACCTCACTGACATAAGAAGTTGAGACTATAGCTGGCCTCATTCCTATCCATTTTCACCTCAACAAAATTATCAGTTGACATCATTTACATGTGACATTTTTTCCCAAACAATATGTAATAAACTCTCTCTTAGGCAAATATCATTCCAAGAAGACTAAACCTTATTGCATAGCCATAGCTCATCTTACTTTCAAACAATGATTCAAAATCAAGAGTCCTATAGTAGACACAAATAATCATTTAAATGAAAATTTTCCTTTCTTTGACAGTTTAAATAGAGAACTTTCTCCTGGCTTTTGTTTAGTAAATACTTTTCCTAATCAATTTTCTTTTCATTCAGTTAACTAAAAAGACACTGATGCAAAAATTGCTCATCATAACAAACTTGATTACATCTATGAGAATTCACTTATTAATCATGACATGGTCTTTATTATTTTTAATACCAGTGTTAAATGTAGCATCCACTGAAGCTGAACTCTTCACCATTAGATGTGGCATCAATCATGCAACTTAAATACAAGATATCATACACATTATTGTTATCATGGATGCTATCCCACTTACTAAACAAATTTTTGACACATCTATCCATCTGTATCAGTTGTACTCTATCACCATATCCAATGATCTTAGAGGTTTCTTGAATAAGAACTCTAATAACTTAATTATCACAAAATAAGCTACTCACTGATTGTGATACTTGAAACTTAGATAGCTTAACAGTAATTCAGAGGTTTAGTATAAGGAGATAGTGATGATATATAATGAGTAGTATTAATAAAAATAATTGATGCTGTTAAGTCTGAGATCTAATTCTCAGACACAAAGGTATATATACAAAATAGTAATGGTCTATGTGCAAGCTGTTTTCATCACCTAATCAAAACTCATACCTGATGGGGGCTGTCATCTGTCATAGCAGATGTCAGGCTAATTTTAGAAAGTAACTAATTATGTTACTATATTAATATGCTTGTATCTCTATAAATACTTATTGCTATTGGATATACTATATATTATCAGAAACAGTTTGATGAGCACTTTCCAATGCAAATTTAATTGTGTGAATCTGTTTAGCTGTTCATGAAATATTAACCAACAAAACTTTTACAGTCACTAATAGCCTAATATCTCAGTTGTTTGTTGTTGCTTTTGCACATCCCATATATGTACAGATAGCCCTTATTTGGGGTTTTCTAGTGCAATTTAGTTTGTGAAAATCAGTCCACTAGTTATAGAGGTATAAGCTAAATGAAGTTTATAACATTAATTTTATTCTGGGACTGTTCTAGTAGCAACAAGTGGCTTTCTCACCTATTAGCTAACAAAGAGTCAAAACATCTCAAGATAAATTCTGTCTTATCAAGCAAATCATTATGGAAGTTGAGTAGAAAAAAGAATACAACTCTATTGCTCACAAATGGTAGATGTACTTCCAAGCTTCAGAATACAAGAGAAGAAATTTTCTCAATTTAAAGGATGATAATAATCAACCTATTCATCTGACTTATTCCAAAGATAGTGCTTTGCTAAAACATTTTGACCTCTTTAATTTGATATGTGCATGCATTACTAGATTAATTACAAATCATGTTCCTATTAGTGAATATAGGCTTAGATTCTTCTCTAAAAAATCTTCTACATACCTGTATAAAGGTTGTCCTATCAAGATAAGGATGTACATTCTAGAGTTCAATCCAGAAACATTTTGCTTTCAGGAAGGTATTATATAGGATTGGTTTTCTGCTAAACTTGATATGTTTTTCTTTTCTTTTTCTCTTTCTCCTTCTTTCTCTTCTTTATTTAAGTAATTACATTGTGTAATTACTATGGTCTACTACTATATCCCATGTAATAAATTATTAATTTAAAAAAATCTCTTGTATATAACTAGGCTAGCTCCAAATTAAACAATGCTTCTTTCTCTCTTACTACCATCTTATATAGTAGTGTCTGAAAGAGATTTAGTAAATACATTGTTTTCTTTTTTTTCTCATTCTTAAAGCTATTAACCAGAACACTTCACTAATCAACAAATAGATATTGAAATTGACATGCCCAAAGATTAGTCAATGTTGTCTAGTCCTAACAGTTTCAGAAAATCATCAATATATTCAAACATTTTCTCTATGGTCTATATATACTAAATTCAAGCATCAGCCAACAATTCTATGTAGGTTGAATAAGTAGAAAGTGTAGAACTCCAAAGCCCTTCTCTTTCTTATATAACTATAAAAGAGGAAATAAATATCACTACTAGTATGGTGCTAGTAGTCAAACCAATGCATATTGCATATGTTACAGATACTAATGACATATATATATCTCAAGGTCTTATAGTTATTAATAACATATATAAATCTCAAGGCTTAGAACTATTAGTTATTCTATACATCATCAATCAACCTGCAGACCCATGGCTATGAGATGGTAGCTTTTTGTTATGACTTAGGCTTTTGAGTTAAGTGAAAGACATACTCTTATATTGAGTAACACAAGAGAACTCAATTAGAGTTCCTAAGTACAAGACATCTACCTTATATACAAACTACTGATGGTCTGTGCTACACTCCTTTAGCCCTACCCTAATGACCATGTATTTGTCTTGAGGTCAACATATATTAACTATGCCATATGGTATCATTATTTCTAGAACCTTCTATGTTGTTCCATTGCATCATGTGAGTATGTGACTTATGTGACCACTGAGTCACACCTATGTGACATGTGACATCATGTTTTGTCTTCTTTGCCTATGTCCAAATAAAGAAAAAGAAACTCAAAATAAAATCAAATAAAATAAAAGGAAAGGAAAATAGAATAAAACCAAGTCCATTGTTCACAACTCTGACACTTTTGTCCAATTTTCCTTTTTAGAATAAATGAATACTTAAAAGACAATACTAAAAACATCATATGCTCACTTCTTAGAATGGCAGCTTTCCTTAGGCAGCACAAATTAGAAGATAAAACAGTAGAAGATATCCCTCAGATCTCTGAGTTTGGCTTTGCAACATGAGATTTCCTCTCAGCTATTTACAAACTTGGCTGGAACAAGCTTATAGTGAACAAGAATGACAAATTCTTCAGACAATGTATATCCACATAGTTCAATAAGAATACATCAAATAAGAGTATCTCTAACAATGTATCTAAAGGCAAACAGGTGAATATTTCCAGGACTTTCTCACCCATTTCTCCTAAACCAAGCAAAAATATATTGGCTAAATCAAAGTTCTTCAAGAAAAATCCAATAACAGATTCAGTCAACAAATCTAGTAACAAGTCATATGCTCAAGCTTTAAAGGATAACATCAAAGAAATCTTTAAAATCAAAGATGCTTTTTTTAAGCTTTCTCTTGATAAAGTCTTAGAGATCCATGGTGTAATGAACAAATCATCTCAAAAAGATAAACTCAAGTTTAATATGACAACTAAAGGTCTCTGTAAAAAAACAAATCATTAAAGATATCAAATTTGAAGTATATGCTAATTATATTTGAGTTAATAACGAAGATATTATTGTTATAACTAACAAGGTTGTGGTATCATCAGACTTGAACATAGTGGAGAAGTATATAAAGAATCTTAATGATGTTAATATAAGTGATGTTATAAGTCCTAGGTTTCCTTGATCAAAGTCATATTTAAAAATCCTAGATATTCCATATTTCATTAAAGATACTAATTTTCCCATAATATTAGATATTATTGAAAGGGTAATCAAATCCTTTCATATTTTTGACAACATTGTTCTATTATCTTGATCCTATGTCATTAAAGTGTCTTCTAAATTTGATATAACCATAGTCTGAATAGATATTTGGGATTTCCAAAACAGTACAAAGACAAAATTACTCATCAATAAGTGTTTTAATATAAGATGTCACATTGCTATAATTAGAGGTACAAACATAAACCTAAGCATTCTACAATGTAAGAACTGCTGGAAATAGAAATACTCAATATTTGCATGTCATATACATGGGTCAAAATATCAAAAATGTAACAGTCCTCACAAACTCAGACATCATAGAGAAATATAGTATGATGCTATAAGGCAAATTTTAAGACTAACCATTCTAGACTTGGGTAGACTAGAAGTAGTTAGTATAGACCATGGAGTTTTAGTATATAAGGTAGACAATCCTGCACAGAGTTCTCTATTGAGTTCTCTTGTATTAAACCTAATACAAGGTTCTATTCATTGATCAACCCTAACCTTATACCTATTCTTTCAAGTGTATTAACTATAAAGATGATCATTAGGCTAATAGCAATTTATGTCTGTTTTGTAAATATAGATTTAATTAGGATTGGCACAGCAAAAAGTCATAGGAGCTTTGAAAAATTAGAGCTAACTCAATTTGCTCAGCTGTGGGCAGTGGTAAACTATGATTCTAAAAACTCTTAATATTTTTTCACAGAATGTTAGAAAAAACAGGCTTCTTACTGATACTACTCTAGAAAACAACAAAAAATTCAATATCTTATTTATTCAAGAATCTTCCTAGTCAATTATTTGCCAAGTTCCAAGTTCTAAAACTAAAAAAGAAGAAAATATCATCAGTGGTTTTTATTATCTATCCTGGATCACATTTGCAAGATTATCTTCAGACAACAATATGATCATCCAAGAGTTATTACATATATCAACATCAAGTTGATCAGCTTGAGATTTTTATTAAGGAAAGATATTTTTAATCATTATGATATCAATTTTGTTTCATTCTTTAATCATGGTATTATGTGTTTCATTCTAAATGTCTATTCAGATGATGAACAGAATGCCTTAAAGTATCTGAAGGATACTAAGGTAAACTTAAATAACATCCTAATCATAACAGAAAACTTTAACATTAGAGATAATAACTAGGGCCCTTTATATTCCCACCATTTATTATATGTTGACATACTTCAAGAGGTGGCAGACAACTTTGATTTAAAATTATCAACACCTATTAATCCAGTACCTACTCAATATGCAGACAATTTCCAAGGTTTAAACTCAGTACTAGATCTGATATTTTTTAAAACAAGATCAGAGGAATTCAACAACCACATAATTTCACTAGATCTTCAAAGTCCATTGGATCATGCTCTCTTGTTGGTATCTATTATTGTGGAGGAAGAATTTATTCAAGAAAAGAAAAGATTTATCATTAGAAATAGTAATAAAGAAAAAGAATTCATCAGACTCATCTCATATATATAAAATAGGTGAAAGGTCTTTATACAAGTATTCTTGCATTTAACATAGCACAGTTCTTTTCTTTCTTGAATCATCAACTACTTTCTATAATTCTGATCAAAACAAGCTTTGATTTAAAATTTTCCAATTTTTCTCTGATTATTTAATTGACAGATAGACTCAATACATTTGGAATCATTTTACTTTTTCTTTCTTCAGAGCTAATGTTGGTGTTGGTTAGAGATCTGCTCTCTCACCTATTTTCTCAGCTCTTGAAATTACTTCTATTTTTCATATACTGAAAAAAAAGAACAAAAAATCTTTCTATTTCCATTCCAATTTCTTTTTTATCATTCATTGACAATGGTCTTCTTATTTTTCAGGAAAATCTTTTTGAAAAATCAAATGTAAATCTTTTTTGTAGTTATAACATTATTTCTTCTCTCTTTAAACAACTTAAACTTGTCATCAAGCATGATAAGTCTGAAATTTTTCACTTCCCTAGAGCTACGAAGAGCTATGAAGAACTTTAATCTTCCTTCTCTAGATCTGAGACCTTTAAGAAGTGCTATTCTGAGACAAAAAGACACTTGGCAATATTGAGGATTTTTCTTTGACAGAAAACTCTCATTTCAACACCATATCCATCATTATGCCAACAAAGCATTATTAACTATCAAAAGTATGAAGATGTTGGGGAATTCAACAAGAGGTCTCTCACCAGTGCCCAAATGGCTATTATATATGCTCCCTATCATATTATATAGTTTTCAGCTCTGGTATTTCAAAGGAGTACCATTATATCATACTCTTAAAGAGCTGAAGAAAATATAAAGAAAAGCTTCTCTCTGGATTATGGGTGCTTTTTATACATTACCATTATGGGAAGTTGAAGCTATTATAGCTACTAACCTCATCCCTATTTATTTCCATCTTAATAAAATTAGCAGCCAATATTATCTTTGAATATCATTACTTTTCAAGCAATATATTATCAATTCTCTCTTAGATGAACACCATTCCAAAGATCTTAGTCCTCATCACATGGCCATATCTCAACTCATGGCCAGACAATAATCAAGAATCAAGAGTTTTATAGTGAATACTAACAATCATCTGAATGAAAATTTTCCTTCTTTCAATAGTTTAAACAAAAAACTTTCTCTAGGCTTTTGTCTGGTTAACACTTTTTTTAATCACTTTTCTTTTCTTTCAGTCAATTGAAAATATTCCATATCACTAAATGCTCATCAAGACAGACTAGACAATATCTACAAAGAGTCACTTGCAAAACAAGACACCATGTTCATCATAACAGATGTAAGTATCAAAAACAACATAGCCACCTTGATCTCTTACATTTGTAGAGGTCAAGAAATTATCACCAAATCAGTTCATCATGTAACCAATGTAAATTCCATCAAAGCTGAACTCTTTGCTATCAAATGTGAAATCAACCATGCTACACATTTACAAGACATTAATCATATTATTGTCACTACAGACACTATTCTGGCTGCCAAACAAATCTTTGATATATTGATTTATCTATATCAATTACACTCTATCACTATATTAAAGAACCTTAAGGAATTTTTCAACAAGAGTTCCAACAACTTTATTAATTGTTCATACAGCATTAAGTAGTCTCTATATTTATTAGTCAACAAAGAGTTAAAATTGATTCTGTACTTCCAAGTAAATTATCATGGAAGTTTAGCAGAAAAGAAGAGTGTAATTCTATCATTTACAAATGGCAGATGTATTTCCAAACCTTAGAATACAAAGAAAGAAACTTTCTTAAGTTGAATGACAATGATAACATACTGATTCATCTGACCTATGCCAAAGACAGAGCTTGACTGAAATATTTCAGCTCTTCAAACTTGTTGTGTGCATGCTATTATGACTTAAGACTCTGAGCAGGGTCAAAAGACAACTCTTATATTGAGTAATATAAGAGAACTTGATAGAGTTCCAAGTATAAAACTGTCTACCTTATATACACTAGACTACTGGTCTATGCTACACTTTCATTAGCCTACCCTAAAGAACTATATGTTATCCTTAAGGTCAATATGTATAGAATGTGCTTTATAATATCATCTTGTTCTAGGACCTTTTATGATGCTCTATATGTCACATGAGCATGTGATATGTGACAGATGTGTGATACTGAGTCATACCAATGTAACAGCTTGTAACATCATACTAATCCTAAGTTCAAAAATAAAAATAAAATAAAAATAGAAAAGAAAATAGGAAAATGTTAAGTCTACTATCTTCAACTCTGATGCACACATTACCAGACTGGTTACAAATCATGCACCAATTGGTGAATATAGGCTTAGGTTCTTTCCTAAAGAGCCCATAGTATGTCTATGTGGTAATTACCCTATTGAGATGAGGAGGCATATTCTTTTTGAGTGTTCATGGTACAAGTCTTGGAATCTGAAGAGAGAATTGCTCAAGGATATTCTCTCTTTCCTAGAGTTCAATCCTGAAGCCTTTTGCTTTCAAGAGGGTATCACATAAAAAGAGATCTTTCCTTTTTTTGACATTATTTTCTTTTGTCTTTTTCTTTTCCCCTTTTTCCTTTTTCACTTCTTTACTTTTTCTTTTTTTCTCTCCTTGTTACATTGTAATTACCACAGTCTACCACCACATCCTGTGTAATAAATTGTTGATTTTTAAAAAAAAGACTTCCAAATTAGAACAGCATTGGTTTTGTTGGTTTTGTTAAGGGGAGAGAAATATTATTTTATATAAAATACAGACTGGTGTGGAAAAAACTATTGCCTACTACCATCATCACCCTTTCGAGATTTGGACGAACGATATGAAGTGGTAGGAGGGTGTGACGCCTTGCGTTTACGGGTATAATTGTCTTGAGCCATATCATCTTCTG
>Ga0157364_1008345_pt1 | contig 10737 bp, 2 predicted proteins | sample AttsexASBM2_FD_111476 | JGI IMG/M metagenome (GOLD analysis project Ga0157364, IMG submission 111476) | Fungus gardens microbial communities from leaf cutter ant in Ribeirão Preto, State of São Paulo, Brazil - Atta sexdens ASBM2 | ecosystem: Host-associated > Fungi > Mycelium > Unclassified ... | reverse complement strand
ATTTAAATGTTAATTAAGTATAATATTCTATGTAGTAGATAGTAAGATATTATTTTAAAAATGGACTTTAAAAAAATAATCTTCAAATCACACATATATCAATTTATATAATGCTGTTAATACATTTTTTTCATATACGTAACATTATTAATTTATTTTGTTGTGTAAAATGTCTAAAATAAAGATTTAATTTTTTCTTCAAATCATTTTTTAAATTATGATTTTTATTAACTATTTCTCACTTTCTTTCCACGGAAATTAAATTCATATAATTCATATAATATAGTGTGTTTAAGAAACAATGGCAAACCCAGAATATCGATAACAAAACAAGTCCTTATTCGACTGATATCAATTCCACTGATAAGACGATGACGTATCGTGTCCTCCATGTATAAACGATACATATATGTATAATGCTACAAACTTCAAAATTCAAGCAGCTATAACTTCGTTAAAAATAAACAAAATTTAAATTTAAAAAGGGGGATTTTTTACCTTAAAATCTCTGCTTCGAAAGATCACTATGAAATTTGAGTTTCTATATGTTTGATAATTTTTACTCAGAAATCTACAAGTTAGGCAAAATGAGAAATTTTCTTTTCATTTTGTGGGCCTATCATGTGTCCAAAAAAAACTTGTCGAGTTTCTAACGTAAACATTTTTTTACATTTTTCCCTATTTTTCTACAAAATAATTTTTCAAACGTTTGTAAAATTTTTTGTTACTAAGTTATTGCGGATTAAAATAAAAAGAACATTTTGATTCCTCATAACTAAAAATCATCAAATTAAAATTTAAAAAACGGATTCTTAAAGCCGAAACGTTGTTTTGTCGAATAATATAATTGCTAACTTAAAAAAGAAACATGTAGACATAATACAAATAAAATAGGGCTACGAACTTTTTTGTTCTACTCCAATAATACATTTGTGTGATCGAATTCGGAAACTTTGACGAAATTAATCATTTTTTTTCTTTCGTTCTTTCGTCTTTTTTTTATTCGACACGACGGACAACGCGTTCTTTATTCACTCAGTCGTCGATAACTTCATCAGTCGGCGCACCTTGACCCATTCCGTCAGTCATTTCGTTCGCTTATGCTCGCCGGGATAACCCCCGATTGCAAATTAACCGAAGGATTTGATTCTCATTGTAAAAAACACGCCGAGTTTTTACACTGTGCGAGGCTTAAATTTATGTCTTAAGATCGTCAATTGAGTCCAATTCGTCTATGCCTAATTGATGAGATTTAGCAACAATTGGACGCCATCCGTAAGAGATCGAAAGGTAGGGTCTGAAAAATCTAATCAGTTGAGTTAAGAAACGAGAACGAAGCAAAAAAGAGACCTTCGTAACTTCGCTAATACAACTTTTCGTCGTACAAAAATAACGACGTGCATCGATTTAATTCGTGTTCATTTTATAATTTTTGAAACCACACATTGCGATCAAATTTCTGAATTCGGTCAATAATGTCAGCAAAATTATATCCAGTTTTCATCGCGTTGCGAGATTGACGTTTCTAATTTAATATTTCTATTTCCCTAATCTTTTCAGACTTTTCTCTTGTTTCTATTCTCTCCTCTTTCTTTTCTTTCTCTAAAAATTCATTGTAAGGAAAAAATCGGGAATGTATATACATATATAATTCTTAAATAAATCGGAAAATTTATATAACCACTGAAAAAAAAAATCAGGTTGCACTAATTGGAATTTTTATTAAAAATGGACAAGCCGAAATTTTTTCTAGATGAATATATTATAATTCTTAATTGTAAAAAATAATAGAATTCCGATTAATATGATTAGAATTTTCTAATTCATTCATTTTCAAATAGAAACTTTTCTCAGTGTGATATTAAAAATTGTATTTATACAATAAAAAACATTTTATACTTGTGTTAAAATTGATTCTTGTTAAATTTTTACACTTAATATAATTAAGTGTTAATTTTATGTGATAAAAGTTATTCGGAAATGTATGTTAAATTGATATTTAATACTTCTTAATGTTAAAATAATAATGTTTTATAAGTAAATAAACAAATAACATAAAAATAATGTAGTTTTAAAACGTAAATTTTAAGATAATGAATAAAAGATTAAATGAACACAGACACGTGTTAATATGTGTTAATTTAATATATTATAAATGTTAATTTTACTGAGGAAATATGTGCTCTCATTTGTTTCAAAATTATGTCAAAGTATTATTATTATTAATTTTTATTATTAATTTTTACATGTTTGTATTATTAGATGCTTCTATGTTTGTATTATTTTCTAACATTTTTATCAGGTATAAAATTAACGTAAAAGTTTAGACTCTTCAAAACACATGAAATATTATATTAAATTTAACATAAATTTTTCAACTATGTAAACTTCATTTATCCTCATTTTATTCATCTTACAATACAATATTTCTCTTTTCGTCTTATGATTTTAATTATGATTATAAATTATAGATAGTATTTATTATAGCATTTAAATAATTTTCCAGAAATGAGTATATTTTTTATTTGAATATAAATAGCAATTACGAGCATCTAGATAATTTTCTAGCTGTGAGAAGTTATGCTTCGCGCGTGATGAAAGATACGCTATCTCGTGTAGGCGCATTTCAATCGCTGCGGGCCGATTTTGCGACATACATACGTCACAAACGTTACCTGTGAGATAAGCATGCCGGAAGTGCGTCAGAACCCGTTATACTTCTCACGTAAGGTCACACGCGACGTGTGACAAACCGGAAAATTTTCCTGCTTGTTCGATTTGAGCAGTTCATTGATTTTGAATTACTCAAATTATTTCGGGCAAAAAGAATATAAAATGATTATTCAATTCAGAATAGAGCCTTTTTTAAATTTGGATTTTTTTGCGGCAGCTTGATAAAAACTTGGTTGTAACTCTGACAGATAATTAATCGAGGGAGTCGACTTCATGTATTCATGTATTCAACAGTACAATACGTTGACTGCTCTATTTAGATAATAGAATATACAGACACTTTCTCTCAGCAGAGATCCATACAATGGATTGTGTTTTGAAGCTAAAAGCTTTTTTGTGAATGTGTGACGATGTGACGTAATAAAACAGATATTATAAATCACTACTAATTCTTTTCAAAACTAAAATCATAAGCTCTTTTTACGGATTTGATTATACATTTGTAATGTCGAAAGATCCAAAAATCTGTATTAGAAATAAATAGTTAAAAAGAAAGATTGATTACTGTCAGAGTTACAATAAAGATTTTTAAAACTACCACAAAAAAATTTTTAAATTCGGAAAAGACCCTATTCTGAATAATTACTAAGTATAATGATGAGAACTCTTCTAAAATGTAATCGGATTGAAGATCCGTCCGTTACAATAATTAGTCAAAAGTTGAACCATAATATTAATATTTCTCGCAATATGTTTCTCGTAGATTTATAATTAATATAGTTATTATCATAAATAATATTGTTTTATAATATAAAACTTGATGATAATCATTTAATAATACGATATTTTATGAATAGTAATCGATTCACACAAAAACATATAGAGGCAAAATGTATAAAATTTATAAAAAATTTAATCCTATGGAATTAATATTGAAATTTGCAACACAATTACTGATAGATCTGTGAGATTCATTTAATTTATATATTACTTAAAAGGCACTATTTAATTTTATGTTACTTAAAAGGCACTATTTAATTTTAACAAACCAAAATAGCATAACCTGTATACAAAAAGAATAAATGCTAGTGTATTTTAGTATAATAAGAATAATTTAAATTTGCAAATTGTAAAGAGAACTTTTGATAAGAATTTTTAACAAGGAGATTTATTGAATAAGATGAATAAACTCCTGTTAGCTCTGAAAAGTTAAGCATTAGATCTCGTTCAAAAATGTTATTAACATTTCTTTATTCTATGTTATGCATATATCAGTCGCTGTTTGCTCGTTAAAATGTTCTTTTAAAATGTAAAGGAAAAATGTATTCATTGTCAGATTAAAGTTGAGATTAAAATAAATAAATCAATGTCAAGACACTCTTAACATTACACTTTGTAAAATATTGAATTCTACATATATTTCGTTTTGTTAAGTATCGTAATATTGCTTGTGACTACTGCGTACGTTAAGAGCAACATGCTGGGAAGAAAGAAACAACAGGAGAAACGGTTTCTATTATAGATCAGGTTATATCGATCCTTTTGATATCGATACAATAATTTTACACAACAAAGCGTTCAGGGTAAACCCTACTACCGTTATTACATTTATTATTTACACGATCGCGGTGCGTACACACGCGAATTACTATGCGCCTACATTTTCCACGGAGCACGTGTTTACCTCGTATGTGACAAATATGCGACCGTCCACGTGCATCAACGTGACGGATGTGATGGACGCAATGTGGGGCACAATAAGGACAGCGACTTGCGAAACTCGCACAGGTTTTGCATTGCACTTACGTTGATTTTAAAATACTTCTTTTTATTACACATTTATTGCTTGTATGTCCCACAATTTATTTATAGAAAGTTGAAAACTGCGACAAATATTTGGACAAATCTATGGCTAACCGAATACTTTAATTTTCAAACGTGTTACACGTAATCGTGAAATATCTATATGAGGAACATGTTTTAATACAACGAGAAAAAAAATATACAATTATTATAGTTTAACTATAATTTATAGTCATTCTTGCTGACAACTAAAAAATTATTTTTGAATAATAATTGTATATTTATATATATTGATGATAATGATTTAATAATGCGATATTTTGAATAATAATTAGTGGATTCAAAAGCATATAAAATATAAAATTCACAAAAATTGTTATTACACACAGAAAAATATTCTATTGCTAGGAAAAGCGATTACTCAATTTACTTTTTTTTTTAAGTAATTATTATCTTTAACGAAGAATATTTTCTTGATGATAATCTTAAAATATATTTGTCACAAATTTTAAAAAACAAAGCAAAACAAAAATTTATTTTCTATTGAAAAATATTTTTTATAAAATTGATCGAGGGAGCGACTTAACAAGCAAATCGAATTTGTTTTAATAATCTTAATTGAAGTATTAAACTTATTAGGATTCAAAATATACATATTTTGAATAAATTTAATGTTTGTGATTAATTTATGCTACATTTACAGAGATATAAATTTTTTTAATACTTCAAACAAGTCATTAATTGCATAGAGTATATATTTTTCTTTTCTATGTGTAAGAATTCTACCGCAATCTTTATATTATGTTATTCTAATCAGACTGTGACTTAACTAACAACAGGCTCAGCCAAATATTTCCGAATTTCTTGACACTTGCCAATTGGCTTGCGAGTTTCCTATCATTTTGTTTGCAACTAGCCGCCTCGGAGAGTACATAGTAGAATCATTTACATACATATACTTATTATTAAGTAGCGAGCACATTTCGATACCAGTCCACTAATATTATAATGAATACTACATACATCTACTTTATACTGTTTGAAATTGTTGGTTTATTTCACAGAAGAATTCCGATAACCTTATCGATCAAAAACAATTATTCAATCAACAACAATTATTAACAGATTCCATTTCATGTTTGCGAGGAACAACCTCATAATTTTATACAAAACGCAAAATATAAATTTATGCTTATGAAAAGATATTAAAAAATATCGTTGCATAGTTTGATTAATATCGTTTAGCGACAAAAATGAGAAAGATATTAATTTTATAAATTCCGACAATATTGATCGAGAATTATTTCGGGCGCTCGAAGCTACTTTGCAGAGGCGAAACAGATGTATCGCAGGTTTGAAAGAGAAAAGGGGACTATTTGGAATCCGTACCGATGGGACCAAGGTATACAGACGAAACAACCAGCAGCATCCTGGTCGAGACTGCAAAACAAGCTTTCTCGCTCCAGAAAATATCACTTTCAAAGTTTCTACTTACAATAGTAACGTCGACGCAAATAATTCACTTATTTCATAATTTAAAACCGTTCAATACACGAGAGATATACGAGAGAAATCAATCGAGTAAGCATCGAAGCGCAATATTTTTTAAATTAATTCTTCGATTTCAATTTGTACTCAAAATATCATGCATAATAATACAGGAACAATAAGATTTATTTTTTTTTATTCAAGAGTTTTTCCTATAAATTTATATGTTTTCTGTTAATGAATAAGTAAATCGATAAATCTCAAGGATACGAGAGTCTTTAAGGAAGGATGATAACGCTTAACATATCGCATCATCATATCACCTGTCGCTATCCTTTTCCCTTTCCTTTCGTTTTCTCCTGTTGCTTATAGTTTACTTTCTAATTGCAGGTAATAGTACGTGCTGCAGTGTTTTGGTTCGTACTCTCATTCAGATATCCAACAAGGCACTTGACCCATTGTGCTCAATATTACTAACGCAAATCTCCAGACATTTTCCATTTATTTATTTATATAGCTACGCAATAGATAGGCAAAATAAATCAATCATTCGATAAAAAATGGTCGAATAAGTCAGAGAAATTTTTTCAATTTAGACAATCGAGTGATCGAGAATTTTTTAAATTTATTGATTCCAATAAAGAGAAAATTTCTGTTTGAGTGGCACAAGTTTTCACGTTCTTCTTGTAAAATTCGATAAGTTCGCATAAATATCTTCAAGCAATTTAATTTTGCTTTTTCTTACGTGACGTTTAAAATATTGTAAACAGACGCATAAAGGCGGTTCGTGCTATCGGTTAGTTGACGTATTTACTTATACATGCATATATATATATATATAGATACTAGCTTCACATGCCTGTTTATCTTAAGTGTTAAAACACTTTCGCGCGAGTGTACTTCTCCGTTATTATTTATCAATCTAATTTCAGCAGTATAAACTCAAAATAATACTTGTGACAAATTCGAGGCGCCAAGCTGGCACCGCATGAATATTTCTCTACTTCAAAATCATCAATAAAAAAGCTTGCTTGTTCCGAGATACTTTCCTACTTCGAAATCATCAATAATCAACACGCTTTCTTACTGCGAGGCATTTTCTTATTCCAAATTTATCAATAACAAGAGATTTCTTGCACCAAGATATTTTTCTACTTCAAAATTATCAATAAAAAAAGCTTTCTTACTCCGAGATATTTTTCTACTCCAAAATCAATAAGAAACGAAGTTTTCTTGTTTCAATATATTTTTCAAAATTCAATAAAAACAGTCTTCTCTTGCTTCAAAATATTTTCCAAAATCATCAATAAGGAAAACTTTTTTACTCCAAAATCAATAAACGGAGTTTTCTTATTCCGAGATATTTTATATCAATTAAAATTATCAATAAGGACAGTTTTCTTGCTTCAAGATACTTTCTTATTTCAAAATCAACAAAAAAAACTTTCTTGCTTCGAGAAACTTTTTTACTCCAAAAGCAACAATAAACAGAGATTTTTTTTTTTTCTCGATGTTTTCTAATATCGATTTTCTAATATCGATATTCTAATATATTCTTATAGATTCTAATATAGATTTTTCAAAATCATCAATAAGGAAATAGTTTTCTTGCTTTAAAACATTTCCCCATTCCAAAATTATCAATAAGGAAAGTTTCCTACTCTAAGATACTTTTCTATTCCAAAATCAATAATAAACAAAGTTTTCTTGTTCCAATGTTTTTCAAAATTATCCAACCAATAAGAGCAGTCTTCTTGCTTAAAAATATTTCCTTATTTCAAAATCATCAGTAAAGAAAGTTTCTCTGAAATATTTCCCTGCTCCAAAATAAATAAATCTTCCAAAATCAACAATAAACAGAGCTTTTTTACTCCGAAATATTTTTCCACTTCAAAATCACCGTTAAGGACAGTTTTCTTACTTTTCTATACTGAAAATCATTACGAGTCTTCTTTCCTGCTTCAAAAAGTGTTGCTCCAAGATCCTAATGAGGAAGTCTCTTTCGCACACACAACAGCGAGAAAGCGAGATAAGGCGTAATATATTTAACTATTCAGCGATTATTGCAAACTCTCTTATCCCTATAAACAGCCTTTTTTTCCTGTTACTTATCTTACCGAACAATCGAAGAGCTGTTGCCAACCGAGTGTCTATCCGTGCTTGCACCTGCCCGGGTCCTGAGCGTATTTTTCGCAAAGCGGCGCAGCGAGAAACGTCTTCAGCCACTTTATATTGCAAATAACAGTATCTAGACAGTTAACATCATATCTTTAACAACACTTCTTTTTCTCTCTCTTTCTCTCTCCCTCTTTCATCTCTCTCTCTCTCTCCTTCTCCCACCTCGCTCCTCTCTCTCGCACTCTCTCGTCGAAACAGTGGCTACGTCATCAAGAACGTGGAGTTCTAACTTCGAATAAGTCTTTCTGATCTAAATCCCTCGGAAATAAAACGAAGAAGTGAAGAAAACGAACGGACTCACCGGTTCGCCGACGAGCGTCACATTTCCAAACTGCTCAGGATGTTGCTGACTAACACCTTCTTCCTCGTCGTCGTGATTGTGATGATAGTCGTCGTGCTGGCGGTTTTTTCCACCTCCCTCCAACACTCCAGAGTAATCCAACTCAGGCTGGGATTATGATCTTTCTCTGGAGTGATATCACTGCGCCGCGGCGGACAAAGCCATCTTGAAGAGGGCATGCACGCACAAACGGCACAGCCTGCCTCTGATCGCGACGGTCAGGTCCTCTTGCCAGGACAGGAGGCGGCTGAATGAGAACACAGCGCGGTTGAAGCATTTGCTACGATGGCGCCACAAGTCGACTATTACTTCCGCCATTGTTGCCGCCTTCGTCACTCCATCGTTCCAGGTTGTAGCCACTACCGTTGCTTCACTGATGCTTCTGTCGCAGTTGCTACTGCTCGATTGTCTCAGTATTGGCTGTGATGATCACCAATGACAGGATGATAAAATCTGACGAATCTTTATAAACCTTCCTCGAAACACTAAAATACTGACGCTGGCGAAATACGCTTTCAAGATTTAAAAAATTTTGAAACAATGGCGATGGGGATTGGACAGTCGGGTGATTTGATGAGAAGCTTCCTATAATCGGCAAGCAGCGCTACTTCGAAGGCGGTAGCTTTGAAATTGCAGATAGTTTAGATTCTGGACAATCTACTCTATAATTGATGAAGATGAAATAGAACGTAGATTTTATAGTCTTACGGAGATATTCTTATTTCCGTAGATTCTTATTATTAGCATCTTAAGATGTGCACACAAAAAATATATATATATATAGATATCGTATTTAAATATTAATTACTTGATTCAAGTGTTTTAAAAGTTCATATATTTGCAAATCATAAATTATCATAAGCATTAAATTTATTCAAAATATATTCTAAATCCTAATAAGTTTAATACTTCAATTAAAAACAAATTTAATTTGCTTATATAAAATTTCTTCTATAATTAATTTTATAAATAATATTCTTCTTAAAAGAAAAAAATTCTTATTTTGAATATATAATAAGTTTTTCTCTCTAAAATTTATGTGTAATAAGTACATTTTGAGATTATCAAGAAAATATTTCTTGTTAAAGATAACCATGAGAAGTCGGAGAACAAAAATAATTACAAAAAACTACACATTTACGGACTGTGTTTATTGAATAGTTAGAAGAAATGAATTTTGGAAAAGAAGAAAAAATTAAAAATTTATAGAAAGATTTTCTGAGAATTCAGAAACAGCTAGTGTTATAATTTTAAATTTTTCCAATTTGAAGAATGAGTTTACAATTTAAAAAAAAAGTTAGGTAAATATATAAATACGTATTATTTTGTGATTTATCTGCTAATAATTAATAACATAAAATAATATTCGATTGCCTCTCCCGGATTCAAAAGTCTTAATTGGCTCGCCTTCCTTAAACAAAATAGCTAGTGTACGAAGATAACAGTTACTTAAAGGAAAAAAATAAACTGAGTTATATTTCTTATCAGTAAAATGATATTTTTCAAATTTTGTTCGAAGAACAATCTTGAAATGGTTTAGTATCTTATCTTTAAGAAAAAAAAACAGCGAAAAGATACAGAAAGAATATTCATCTCATTTAAAATGGAGTTGAAAAATAATAGAAAATATTATGGAAATTATAGAAGTCTGATAGAAACATAATAAAATGAACTAAAGCGAAACATGTAACGTAAAATAGAATTAAATTAAAATAATTTGAAATTAAAGTAAATTAAAATTAAATAAAATTGTAAATAAAACGTAAAATTCTCTGATCTGAATTATATATAATTACATACCTCGTCGGACATCGGAATGCGATTTTCTTAAATAGATTTTATTCGAGAGCACTAAACAATTATTATCTACATTCTACAACAGGTATATCCTCCTTGTCTTCATTAAGACGCTACTTCATCCTTGCTTTCCTCCTCGGAAAGAGAGTGACGTTTCAAGAAAAAAGGAAACCGCACGATATCTCTTATAAATAGCACAATAAATAATTTTCATTTTCCTTCCAATCCCATGTTTCTCTCTCGCTTCTTATCTCACATCGTTCACTCTCTCATTCGTTCGCCCATCAAAGCGAACAAATCCTTATTGGCACATTGTATAGTAGACTCTTAAGTATATAAATAAGTCGTAAGTCGATGCGTCGTTTAGATTATTAAATATATATATGTATATATATATATATGTATATATATATGTATATATATATATATATATATATATATATATAATATATATATAT
>Ga0157364_1008344_pt1 | contig 10738 bp, 7 predicted proteins | sample AttsexASBM2_FD_111476 | JGI IMG/M metagenome (GOLD analysis project Ga0157364, IMG submission 111476) | Fungus gardens microbial communities from leaf cutter ant in Ribeirão Preto, State of São Paulo, Brazil - Atta sexdens ASBM2 | ecosystem: Host-associated > Fungi > Mycelium > Unclassified ... | reverse complement strand
TTTAATAAAATAAGATAAAATAATAATATATGTATATTTCTATCATTAAGATAAATATTTTAAGCCTAAGTTCCAAATCGCGTTCAATAGCGCGATGTATGAATGAAGAATTAAAAACTCGCGTCATATATTAGTTGCGGGAACGATTAACGAAGGGAAGGAACATAATCCTCTATTTTGATTCCCAAAGGGCCCAAAGAGCAACGGGCCGATGACGAATTCAGCATCTGGTCCCAACATTTACGGTCTATAATGCGCTTCTTGCGTCGAATGACCGGCACAAACGCGAAACATCAAACGTCACGGAGAAGGAAGGAAGCGGATAAAGTTAAAGGGAGCGAAAGGGAGCGATGTAGAATAGTAGGGTGAAATCAAGTAGGAGAGGGAGTTATAAGGGGACCAAGGAGAACGGAGAGATGAGAGGGAGAGCGAGAAAGAAAAGAAGATATAACGCGCTGTAAAAGAAAGTCGACGGAACGTTTTCAGCGGCACGTCGGCGCTTTGTGAGCGCACACAATCGTGAAGATCATGCACCCTTTTTTTCGTGCCTGTGGAAGAAAAACTTAAATTGATGCGAGTGGCTCGCGAGAGCGAGACGTACATACCGCTTCCTCGCCGACAATCGCAGAGCTGCGATTCGAATCGAAGACACGAGGGGAAAGAGGGACACGCTAATTAGTCACACAGATTCTCGTCGATTTTCTCTCGCGTCGAATTGTATCGACGTGCATCGTATGTCGCATAATATTCTCATTTGATCGTATAAAAATATCCTCTAAAGTTTTTGAAATAGAAGTTTTGAAATAGAATTTTATTCTAATGAGTAAAAATTGAGCCAGTCTTCAATTTTCAATCTTTAAGAGTGAGATTTTACTCTTCAGAGTGAGATTTATTATAAGAAAGCAAGAAGAATTCTGAATAGAAAAATTCAAAGAATTGCTTCAGCTTTTATACATATACTATTTGTTATATACATATATATTTTTTTGTTTATAATATTTATTATTTAGAGATTTCTTATTAATTTTATGCTGCTTATTACACGAGCATATAATTTGCTTTAATCACTATTGTAATTTAAAGACAATATACACAGGTACATTCATTGACTGTGACAGATTCCTCAAACCGAGGCATATTATATACACATATTAAAGTGCAAAGTCTGTAATAGCATTAAACCCACGATTTCGCGTCTAAGAGCAACTATGTTGCACTTTTTCGCAAGAGGCGCAATACGCTCGTCTCTTCGAAAGCCGCATATGGCGGATATATACCAGCTCTTCATTCGTTCCCGTCTAATTCAATAAGCCACTGAGCGCCGCGCCGCCAACGGTCCAGATGCAGCTGTGCCGATGACTCCGGGAGTGCTTTTTGCCTCATTAAGACTATCGTACGAGGAATAATAGATTTTCACAGAACTCTGTAAAAGGAGAAGCTGGAACCCTCGTGATTTATCGCCACTGCAATTTGACATTTTTCTTTTTATTATTATTCGCGTATTTCGCAGAGTATAGATATTTATTGTTCCATTAATAACAGAATTAAAACTTCAGAATTTAATATAAATAAGATATCAATTTCAATTGTTTATAATTCTACTAATTGATATATTGTGATATTATTTAATAAAGACAGACTTCTTCGTTCGAGGGAGGATAACGCGACACGTTCATAAAATTGCGTCGGTACGATCGACCGACTGGTTAACGATACTCCCATCCATTCTGCTCTCGAAATACAACGCGAGTCTGACAGGGCCGCCTGCCACGTTGTTTACACGTTGTCATGTATTCCAGACGTGGCTGCTATCGACAGCCTCACTGGCTGGCACGCATTCTCAAAATGAGTTATTTCACCCACCGCGTCGACGAGAGAGAGAGAGAGAGAGAGAGAGAGGAAGGGAACCAGGGAAAAAAGTATCGGTGTATGACGCGTACCCCCGTCGAAGGAAAATATTGTCGCTGACACCGCGAAACCACCTCCGCTCCGGCCCCTGGTCACCCCCTTACAAGAGAGGGCGAAGCGAGGGTTGAAATGTCGGCGTTATTACGGCGGCTGAAACGACTACGAATCGTATAGCCGACGCTGACTGGATAATGTATCGCGCGAATTGCCACTCCGAAATGGATTCCCGCTTGCATTGTAGGTGCACTGAGCGCACATAATAATTGTACGGCGGCACATGCGTTCGTGTATGCGCACGCACACGTACGTACGCACGAAAAGCGTGCGGCATATGTTGTGTCGCGGGTGTCATTTGTACAGAGGTAGCAGATAAGGTAATTATATTTTAAAATGTTGATTCTCGCTTGGGATGGATTTACTGATGTCGTCTTGCGTGCATTAGCGCGCGATAATTTTAACGACAGTTTGTCTAATGGAAAATCTATCAAAATAATTCTATCTAATTTGAACTTTTAAGACGTTTTCCTTACAGCGATACAATATTACGTTTACAAATAGGGAAACTATTATCTTTCGTAGAAACTTGAATCTTCGAGCAGAATATATACGAGACGCTTAATAAATTCCAGGCACGAACTGTCCTCGCGACGAAGGGAGCTAATTAAAAATTAACCAACGGAGGTTCCGCGAATGTTCACCCAAAATAGTATCGAACACCGGAGGCCATTATATACTGTGGACCACTCCTCCATCTCATTCTCGTATTTTTCTTCAACTATATTTCTTCTCTCTTTTTTTTCATGATTCGGGGGACGATTTTTACGAGATGCGTCGCCCATGAAAAAGGGAGACGCGCTCTTGTTCACGTTCATTACCTATGTTTTTCCGTCTTATACGCGCCTCGTTAAACACGCGATGCGCCCAATACGAAGTCCCGGGTTTCGTTTCGGACGAAACCCGGATTTTCATATTTCACTTCAATCTCCACTTCAGCCGCTCGGTAGAGAAAGGTTGACTCGTCCACGAGAAAGGTTGGACACTCGGATACTCGTGCGGAATTCATACAGCAAGTACACGACCGAGCGAAGGGAATTTACATCTGCTGGTGGACCGGTAGATAGCTCTCGCGCGGTGAAATTATTTAGTAGTAATTACTACCGGCCACCGTCTAATAACGTCGGCATCTAGCATGTCGCGATTTTGAAAATATTTTCAAAGGTAGCGCGCGACGCTATTACGAGCAGAAAGGGCCGGATTTTTCTGAGGCGAGAGTGGCGCTTAATTAATTTTTCTCGTGTTTTGCGGAGACATGGTCTGAAATATAAACATTACGACATTATGAACATTGCGATTAAAATTGATTAATATTTCTTTCATCGCTTAAAGAAAAGGAGTTATTAAAGCTAAAAATAAAATGATTCGACGCGAAAAATCGCAATCAATCGGAACATTTGATTTGAATAAAATTAGAATAGCACAATTAATTTTTTCTTTTTATTTTCTTTCTTTTCATTTTACACTGCAAACGAGTACATAGTGCACATTAACGTGGTATAATGTTAATAATGGTATAATGCAATACAAGAAATGATAGCCTCATATTGTTGATGAAGAGTTTCATTTCCTGCTAACACGTCATCATTAATCATCATACCATTTGAATTCCGCATCTAAACGCGCGTTATCTATTAATATCCGACTCTAATTAATTGCTTAAGCCTGACCACTGGTCGATGCAATTCTCCCGCGTCCTCACAATTAAAATGCAATAATTATTTTCATGCGGCGCCGCGATATCGCGCGTAGCGTTGCGGACGGCCGTCAACAGCTCGATAGGCGCGAATCGGACGCGATTATCGTTGGCCAGGTCGCTTTTGCGATGATCATCGGCGAGGAGGGGATGACCGGAGGGGATGGAGAGGGGAGAGGGGGGGGGAGGTGTATATGGCATACCGACATATGCACTCGCGCGCGGCCAGCATCATATTCACTAACGTATACATGAACGATCGCGCGGCCGCCGTTGACGATCCGTCAGCGGCGCCATAACGTATAAGCGAAGCGATGATAACATCAGCGGCACTTATAATGCAAATTAGCTGGTGACACTCGACTCGGTAACAGAGTAATGTAATGCGCGAATAAATGGCAACAACTGGCTCGGCGCATCGCGCTGTCAAATGCGCCCTGAACTCTCATAAAGCACCGTTGGCCGCGCGGTTTGTCAGCGTAGGCGTGAGTTGTAGGTGTGCTTCTGATGGAAATATTGACTATTACGCGCGACCGGGAATGTGTATCATTGAATTGCCCCCCGCCATAAATATACCGAAATTCTGCCGAGCGCATTTCATACTTTTGATTTATCCTCGGCGTGCGAGAGCGCGCGGGGAGGGGGGGGCCACGCGTTTGCACGTTTGCACGTTTGCACGTGAGCGTGCCGTGACAACACGCCCCAATGCAACGTGGGTCTCGTTGTCGCTCGAGGTCCTTAAAACGCGCACGATCCTGTCGATGACAGCTTCTCCGGAACGGAAAATTCGTGTATTCAGATAGACATGCGGCTATGAAAAGTATTGGACATGTAGAACCTTCAGGGCATTTCGAGGAAAATAAGACTCGAGGATTGTGAAATACCTCTCTGTATATCACATATGTTATTGCGTGTTGGAAAATTATGGATAATTATATAAAGTTATCACATTTTTGCATCAATACATAACATTCTCCCCCGTCTTTCTTTCACGCTTGCCTTCTTCGAATACTTTTTACGATCCCAAGATCCGCGCATCGAGCTCATAAATGCAAATGTAATTGCACAAACATAGGCTTACACGGTGTATACGCGTAACGAAATACATTGATTTGCTTAAGGGGAAGTGAAATATCACTTTCTGTAATTACATTTTTTCCACCTATTAGATCGGCTCGAACAAATTTTGCTTAAAAAGTCATTAAATTTTCATGTAAGGGTATTCGTGCAAGAATTTCCTTGGCTGACTCATTGTAGATAATTCCATGTAATATCATTCTTAACGTTTCGCGTGAAGAATTATACCCTTCTTCGAATATATTCCGCATCAAATGAAGATCTTTCTGATTACCATGCCATTGTAATATTCTTCCCACTTCTTTCCCCCCAAGATCGTATACACGAAAAAGGTGGAGTTTGTCGTTCAGTCGTTTGTTGTCCGCATGAAAGAGGAGAATAACGTGAGACATCTAAAGCTGACGGGTGATACCCTTTTTCGATGAATTAGTGAGGCATCTATAGCACCGGTTGCAGTGTTATTAATAGAGCGACATGTGTTGCAGGTTACTTGCACCGTATCGATACCCACGTCCAATTGTGCATAAATTATTGGTACGCTGTGCCTGACAATCGTGCGGATATTGATGCGATTATCAATAATTTCCTGCAGGGGTCGGTACGTCGTCGTGCATTCGTGTGTGGCTTTTACCAATACAGCTAATGCTAGTGTTTATTACAATAGTAATTTCAATTAAATTACAGTATTTCAATAAAAGAGGCTCTCTTGATTATTTATTCTCCAATTATTAGATTCTCGCAAACATTTCGGTCGATTGTTTTTCTTAAATTAATTATTTAAGCGTTAACCTATTTTCTTCCTGCAATTTTGGAGAAAGGGGAAGTGACTGCCACTTCATTATTATTATAATCTAGCGAATTTGATCGACGATGCTTTTTTTTATTTTACAAATATTTGTTTTATTCGGAGTACCGACGCCGTAAAGTGGATTGATACATTACCGTCGTTTGTTAACTCGCTAACTACAACAATGAACGCGTCGTGGTACATGCACTAACGGCACAAAATAATTCGTGTTGTAACGTTTTCGCAGAAAACGTATGCCGCAATTTGCCAAATCGTTGTTTGTCGCATACGCGACACGTAATAAGAGGATGCCTGATTTCAAGTGTGCGATAATCGCGCTCATAAATAAAAAAAAAACTAAAAAAAAGCAGAGCGAACACCCAGTGTTCGAAACACGCGGTACGTGCCTCTGGAAAAAAATATACGGGCTTCTTCCCGCACGGCATTCATGCTCGCGCGATTGAATTAATCGGGTAATTGAGTTAAGTACTCAAAAATTCGCCGGCGCTTCGCGCATAACGCTCGTGAAATGCGCATGAAATAATTTCGATGTGCATTTCAAAATGCGACGCATCTGCTCTATAATTAATACGACTAACGGGTTATGTAGTCTCCAACGACAAATTTTTGAAATCATAAAAACATGCTTTAACATATTGCAATTGCAATCGGGGAATACGTTGCCGCAGTTTGCGTCGGTGTGTAGCGGTGGAAGGGCGGCAGGCAGAAATGAGGACGGATACATTGGTGTCGCAAATGTTAATAATGACGTTTCGAGCGGTATTTATAGCGGACTGCCAATGGTATTATCGGCAACGGTGGGTCGACAAAAAAAAAGTACCCGGCGCTTCCCGCCGCGGGATATCAACCCTGGAAATTATTTTTGCGTCGTTCATTCAATATTACGCAACAAAGGAAATTTACATTTTATTCGGATATTAGTTTAACGTAAAAAAATTCTCGCGAATTCGTAAAAGCAGCATCGTCCAGCAAAACGCAATGGCATTAAATTCACCCGTTTTACGCGAAGCGATTCTATCGCCTGGATTGCTCCGGTATACCGCAGTTTAGTTTTATTCAACGCTAAACAGAGCGGTGACGCCGAAAACACCAAGCGCGCGCAGCTGTTCCGTAATTAATACAGTCGACGGTTCATGTAATCATCGACGACAAAGTTTCGAGCCCATAAGGACGCCATGCTTTAACACTGTGCGACAGGAGAGCGCGGGTACATCGCGTCGCATCGGCGGCAGCACAGCGGCGGGAAAAGGGCGACAACAATGAAGAGGAGAAGAGTGGCGAAGAGCGGCGACGATGGCTCGCGATGGGGCGAGCCGGCGAGCCAGTGTATGCAAGTGTGTGTTGGTGGCGACGGTGGCCGACGTGGTCTCATGGTTTGTGACGATGGTGGTACTGGTGATAGTGGTGGTGGCGGTGGCGATGGTGGTGGTGAAATTTATACCGGATGCCAGCCACCTAATAACGTTATTGCGTTGTATAAACTGCGAGAGCGTGGCGAGCAACGCTGCAGCACATTAAAGCCGCCGTCGGCACCATAGAAGCGCGCGAGTATAAATAATACACCCGCGGTCTCTCATTTCCGATGCCGTATTTAGTTTATTAGCGCGACCTGGAATTTTTCGTGCTGTGTCGCGCCGCACCGCGCCGCGAACACTAACCCGCCGAATTACAGGATACAGTTTAGTGCGAATCGAGCCGGGAGGTCATAGCTCCATCCGCTTCCTCGTCTATTCCCTTCCCCTCCCCCTCTACGGAATATACATGCGGAAGTCGACGGCTTTACGACGGTAAATAATCAAAAATTACTGTGATCCTACAGCAGTTCTCGACAATGTCGAGCTGCATCCAATCGCCGTCTTGCTTTTCAGCTCTACCAACATCGTTTTCTCTTAATTCGATGAAATACGATATATCGGCAAATGTTAGATAAAGAAATTAATCGTAATGCTTTTGATCCTATACAATGTTAAGTGCAGTTGAATGTCTTGGAAAATATTTTAGAAATTAAAAAGAAAATAACTACTTGTCGTTTCATGAAAAGGAGTAAAACAATAATCTTAGGACATCGTGTCAACGACACTACTGGCGCTGCGTTCCGAAGAAACACGTCTATACAGATTACGAGTTGGGATAAATCAATGTCGAGTGGTACCTTAACCTGGCTCAAACGAGCGCGGAGCCTTCATTGGTTGACTTAAGAAAACTAGCAACCCTTCGCGAACGTTTCGAGTGGCTCGTCTCGATCCCGTCTGTTTATACAAGATCGCGTACACCAGATGCAACGTCGTTAGGAAACGTTCCTGAAATTACGCGGTGTTTATTTAACCCGTTACTGTGCCTAGTATTACGCTTCATCGTGATGGAACAGATTCTTGTTGAGATTATATAGAAAGTAAGTGAAAGAAAAAAGAAAAGATAAATAGAAGATATCATTATTATATATAAATGTAACAAAAAATTTTACTTCATGTTAAAAATTTTATAATATAATTATATATTTTATCTTGCAATTATATAATTATATTTATTTAGATAAAATATGCAAGTCGAAAAGATTTATCTATCTCTTTAAGGAAATATCTCACAAATTATTGTTATATTCTTTGCGTATCATGACTGTAAAGTATCGCTTAAGTAAATAAATTCAATTTATGGACGAAAGACATATACAAGCGTTATTTCTAACATACTCGCTTGTAACATACACAGAATATAAACCTATCTCTCCTTATAAAAAGCTTGTCAACGAGTCTAAACAGATGTAAGGTGGCCCGGTGTTTCAAGAAAACTTCCGTCGTGGTTACGGAAAAATTCTTGTGACATACGGGAACATCTGTATCGTCGAGACTTGTAATGTGCATACATATAGGATGGTCACCTTACGGAGAGAAGGGAATCGTCCCGGTGGTCTCCGAGTCATCCAGGACCTTCGATTTCCCAGACTGGCGCCAGCAGACGCTTCGCGTCTGTTTGTGGCCGAGTGAAGTGCCTACCGCGAGGCTTTTCCTGCCTAAATCCGTTCAGAAGTGTCTGACCTACGGACCTCGAACGGCTCCCGTTCGACCCCTCGAAGATATCCCGAAGCCGAGACGAGAGCACTCAAAGGGCACTCGATTCATCGACGCCGTCGATCCTACCATTCGACCTGCAAGTCAGACAAACTGCCTGCCTCCCACCGTGTTTTCTTTCGAGGAAGTGGTCCCGAGCATGAAGATTTATTTACTTGAACGATACCTCCTGCCGGCTTTACGATCGACTTGCATGACACATCTCTCGCGCTACAGCGCTGCTCCGATCACTCGAGTGCTACCATCTGACATTTATAACAGCGCGTCGCGTTGTCTTTGTATAAAGTTCTGTTCCACGCGAGTAAAGGATGGCTGACTGAATCTCGGAATTGATCCTAACTTTTAAAACAGACACAAGTTCTATAATAATCTACTAGTCATCTTAATCGTCGACTACAGCACTGAATCTTTTGGATCCGAACGAATATTTTAGTACATTTTCTGTAAACCTCTTCCTTATATTTTTAGATATTCTTCAATTTTCAACATTCTTCAAAATCTTTTTTTGTTTACGGATTTGGATTCTATACAGTTCACCATTTTGAAAAATATTAATTAAAATCCGTTGAAATTTATGAAAGATACAACGAAAAAGAATTCGGGTCCAAGATATCCATATATGTAAAGGATACTTTTTGATTGCGATGGTTAAGAATTAATAATAAATCGGTCTCTTCTGCAATTAATCTTTAAAATACAGCTTTCTTTTTTTCATAAAATTAATATATCATAAAAAATATATAAAAAAAACCTTCTTGAAATATTTTAATATCATTGAATTAACTTGCCGCTGTATTCAAATATCTCCGAGAGAGGTAAAGTTTATCGGTTTATTCCGGAGGAAGGGTAATACGCGAACAATGCAATAGCTCGTCGACCAAAGAGGTACAATAGCAGTCAATAATGCGTGTGATTTGTGCAATAAGCGGCTATTGCACGCGCAGCCGGCGCCGCGCAATTCGATGCTGCGAAATCGTTCCGCCTCGGAACATCGTCGGCGCACGTGTGTGCCCAGCTACGCGATATCCGGTGTAGCGTGCATCGCCGATGTTACGTGCATTTGCGCTTGTCATTACGCGCGTCGCGCGGTCCGATACGTATCGAGGCGCATCGTCATTTTCGTTGATGCCGCTTAACGATACGCCGATTACAGTCTCGGACTGATATCACCGTCGTAAACATAGCTTGCGCCTGCACAAATCGAGATAATGACGGGACATGTACAGAATTACTACCGGAGGTACTTCGTTACGCACGAGAGATAAATAAATTTAAGATCTCACTTCACGGATCTCTCTTCGAATGCACCGAAATGCGTTAACACACAGTTAGATATCAAAAAGCAATGAAGTAACCCAATCCCAGAATTAAAAAAAAAACATTTTGTTATTTTTCACTTCCACGTGTATTAAAATGTAAATTAATCTATTTCTGTGATTAGTTTCGGAATAAATAAACGTAACCATGTTACTGTATGCACTTGGTAAATAACAAACTAAATTTGAGCCAAATTTAATACATTTTCTTCCGTTAAATTGTTTAACTGCGTGGTGTGTATTTAAATTAACGTCATATTAAGTAGGAATAATAGCGGCCTATAGAAATAATTAAAAATAACTCATATTGTTATAATTTGACATTATAAATTTAACAGTGCATGCTTCGTATTATGTTAATCAGAAGATTAAACTTTCTGTGATAATTATACAAAAGATATCAAATTAAGATTATAAATTTATATATCGTGTTTATCGATATTATTTATTACATATATTCTATTCATTTCATATTCATTCCTGCCTTAATATATACCTAATATAAAACGTTGATGACCCTAATATCGAATTCAAAAGGCATAAAAAGTCCAACCGAAACGTTATGACTGAATATCAACCAAAATGTCATCCCATACATCTTCGAAACGGTTGCCAATCGACATTATAGCGTCCGATAATAAAATCCCTTTCGATCGTACAAACGGACTCGCGTCAAATTCCACCCTCAAAAATCGCGCTTGGTATTCACGTATCATGGATCGATCGTAAAGATCGATGGATAGTGCACGATGTGATATAGGTACGCGTTTCGTAACCGAAACGAAGGATCAGTGGTCCATGCGGGACAGCG
>Ga0157364_1008343_pt1 | contig 10738 bp, 3 predicted proteins | sample AttsexASBM2_FD_111476 | JGI IMG/M metagenome (GOLD analysis project Ga0157364, IMG submission 111476) | Fungus gardens microbial communities from leaf cutter ant in Ribeirão Preto, State of São Paulo, Brazil - Atta sexdens ASBM2 | ecosystem: Host-associated > Fungi > Mycelium > Unclassified ... | reverse complement strand
TACATATATATTTTATATATATATATATATATATATATATATATATATATATATATATATATATATAGTCTTTGTGTAATAATTATATTTCGATCGAAACTTACGATGGGCTATGATGTCAATCGAGAAAGAAAGTTACATAGGAAAGTTACATAGGAAGTAATTAACTATCATCTCTCAATTATGGCAGCAGAGAAGTACTTCGTCGATCAGCAGGTACGTAAATGTGATTAATATTGTTGTTATTTCCGGCCTAATAATTTCATGATGAAGTCTTCGATGTAGGTTTTCACAGTCTTTGTGTGTATTTTATAATAATGAATGGATTAAACGAAAAACATTATTCTCTTAAAGCATGAGCGTTGTGCGCAAAAAATGAATAATTCAATCATGAATAAATAAAAACTTTATCTATACTTAAATAAAAATTTTACATGCAAGCAGATAAAGTATAATTATATTTTTACAATGAAACCCATATTTTTTTCTAATGTCTTATTTTATAAATTTAACATTTAAAAAGTAAAATATTTTCGAATTTTTTAAATTATAAATTCTTTAAATAAATAGGATAAATTTTTTTCTATCAAAAATCGATTAAGTACTATTTCTTTCTAGCAACCTTTTAACATTTATTATTAATTATTTTAGTGATCAACTTTTAGATCAAATTCTAAATTAAATTTAGGTTAATTTAAAATTTAATAAAAAGATATAGTTTATATTTGTAATTATAGTTAAGTTTATATTTGTAATTTTAAACTTAGCCATTTAAATAAGTTATGATTTAGATTAATGACATTAGTGTTTTGGGACAATCTATACATCTATACATCTTTGTAAAATCACGACTTAGATAATTATAATATATTTCAATCCCTTGTGTTAAGGATTCTCTAGAGCTAATGCAATTACAAGAATTATGACAGAATGGAGTTATTCAACTGACTTTCCTGATTCATTGCTTTAGAAAATCTTGCGGTCGACGAACGAAAATCAATCTTGTAGCGAGTCACGAGTGACATAGAAACAAGATCGGCGACAAGAAGAACTTTCTTGTACGTTTTCGCACAAGTGAAATTACTATGCGGCACAGGTTCTCACTTTATGATCATAAACGTTGGTAATGTCATGTCAAGCACATGGATGACGGAGTGCAACGTAAACATCCGGAGATCTTCCAGCGATCATAATATACGATACTTCGATCGGCTTCTCGAACGACGTGCTGTGGCTAAGAAATGTACTTTATTGTCAAAATGGGAATTGTTCGATAAAGCTTCAAATTGTTTATTGATTTCTACCCCTATTTGAATGTAACTTCTAAATTGTTTTGATCATATAGCGTGCACAAAATAATTCGATCACAAAGTTGTCTTATAAAGGCGCAATATTGTTCTTCGTTCAACATTTTTAACAATTTTCTCACGATTGTGTCAAACAAACGTTTGCGTGAAACAAACATTTTTTATAATTATGTAAATATTAGAAGAAACTCATTCTTATTTCAACAAAAGCATGATCGATCTTTTTCTAAGCAGAACAAATCGTTATGATATCAAAACGATGTGAAAATGACTTCAAAATGATTATTAAAAGTTATTTTGCAATCATTTCCGATTCATTTTAATATCATTTTGTCATTTGTTGTTCTGCTTGGGTTTAAAGATATTTATGTATTGAATTAAAATGTGCCAATAATACTTAAACTTTTTAATATTTGACAATACGTAATAAAGAGAAGACAAAAATCATAATAAAGATATTATAATTAAATATCCAAAATGTATACCTACTTTTTAAATCTTCCTCAATGTATTATAGTTGCTTTGTCATAGTCGATTTAAAGAATATAAATTGCGATAATAAATTAAACAAAAATTTTAAAAAAATAGATAAAAAAAATTAAGAAGATGACGACGATGAATACGATTCTCAGACACGAATGGCTGATAACAGAGAGGAAGGAAAGATATCCTTTTACCGCGAACGACAATCTCCATTGCGCTAATCTTTCGCTTTAGTATCATTTCTAATAATCGCGCCAGAATCGGATTATTCCGCTGACTAGTTTTTCTGAAGCAGAAATGTAAAGCAAATTCATGTTTTATATATATTCGAATTCTCTCATATATCTGCGTGCAGAATAACCGAAAAACGAATGTGGCTACCCACTTCAAAAACTAGAATCCTACATTTAAATATACTCGGAAAACATCCGGATTATACCGCTTATCCGGATAATAATATTCAAATATTTACATCTCTAACGTGAACATCATGTCGTCCATTAATTTTCTTAAAGCAGCTATCCTAACGTCGATATCCATTTGCAAATCCGACATACATTTACAGAATGTGTCCATTATTTGAATAATTGTGTAATTATTTGAATAATTGTGTAAAAATGTAATTAATACTTCACATCCAGCCCATCTTTATATACGTTTTCTACATCAAGGTTCATATTTTTAGCTCGTCTGTTTTGTTAGGTTTAACTTTGCTTCTAGTGATAATTGATTTCACTTTTCGACAAATAAAATTTTACTGCGCGAGCATCGTGGTAATAGCTTCCTAAATTCTTTAAACGACTCACAAGAATATCACGACTCTGTATCTGCTTGCCTATCTCGAGATTTAACCTAATGTTATATCAGCGCCTCTTTACATGGCAGTTCCAATAATTCTATATCCATACCAATACAAATACGAAATACGTATACGATGTTGTTTACAACTTTTGACTGTATTCTCCATGTACAATAATAAATGTGCGAAAAAGGAGCGAAACAGACACGTTGTGTACTTCTTACGAATATTATCGAAGCGAAATGGTAAACCAGTTAGAATTTTATGAACCATTTTCTCGAATCAAAAGAGGATTCGTTGAACGATAAAGGATTCTACTTTCATTCGCGGTTTATGAGTCTCGAATCAAATACTCGTCGAGCCTAATTAGCTTCTCGACGAGTTTTCTTGTTCATTCGGGATAGAATACTATCCAATCTTTTCTAAATCAGCTTCGACGCAGTCGGTGCTAATCAGGACGACAATCGTTAAAGGATATAATCGCATTTTTTAACGTCACCGTAACAATAATTATCCGATCACTTTCGATGGCTGTCCGTAGTTTGCGCGAGAGAAAGAACTTTTGACAGTTTCGCATAATGCTCTTGCGAATAAAAAGATTGGATTCATAAATATTCCATAGCTCGGAAACACGTGCGCAAAACATGTACACGTGGTTCGCGTACTCAACAGATATACGTACCTCGATGTAATTCGTGTAGTCACTTAGCCCTAATGTTAAATATAAGTAGTTTGTACTTTGAAGCGATTCGCGTTCCATGCGACAGGTATCCTCGAATTCCACAACAACAGACTGTACTTTTTTAAAATACTCGATTAATTCTTCGCTATTCAATTTTTATTCCCTTTGCATTTTCACTCGATATTTAATATTTTCACCTAGAAATATTTTAACTTTTAACATTTTCTTTCAACTTATTACCACTTTAAGAAGTTTAATAATGCATGATGTGCAATTTATAACAGTCAGAATACAAAACATAACAAGAAAATTAAATATAATACATTAATAATGGATGAATAAAAGATTAAATGTCAATAAAAATTCTAATTTATTTTATTAAAATTTTTTATTATTAAAGAGCAAGTACTCTTACTATTTACTGTATTTTTTTCAGGAATTTTAATCTAATATATCGTTTAATTCTATTTATTCATGTCATTATTATAAAACGGTAAAGATTAAAAATAATAAAATTGTTATAAAATCAAATTAAGGTAAAATGAAATTGGGAAGCGCAAAAGGTTAATACCTTACATTTTTCAAGGTGCCTGTCGGTTAATTTGAATCATAATGATCATTTGTTATCATTTGTGGCGTAGCAAATATGCACTTAATGCCCACTCATAGATAATTAAATGACAGCACATAACATTAGAACGCTCAATTTGTCTCTATATATTTTTTACAAACTAATTATAATTTATTAACAAGCAAGATATTGAATTAATCTGCTCAATAAGATTATAATAGAATCCTTTTCTAAATAATAAATACATTAGAAAACCTATAAACTGTAATCACATCACAAGTGGCTCAAATCGTCGGAGGTGCATTCTCATATTCTAATATTAATGTGATCAATACAATCAACAGATCAATACGGACTTATGTTTCTCTGTTGAGTACTTAAAATTGCAGAATATTCGCTACGCTACTGGTCATCGTTTTCACATCTGTATCTGACTGTGTGAATAGAAGAGAACTTAAATACACAGTATGAATGTTACATGTTAAAAGATGTTATCGAAAGAATATCTAAATACATAGCGTAGAGATCGATGGAGATGGTTGGATATTTGTATATTTCAAATGCATCATGCGATTATATACTCGTTATTAATATTTCAATGTTACTTGGTAACATCTTCGGCAATAAAAATAATCATACGGCCGTAAAACTGTCTGTTATATCTCTTGCGTATATATAGCAATATATATAGCAATCCTTTTCCTTTAATAATTTATTATCGAAAAACGATGACAGCCTTGTGCACTTTTCTAATTTACGAAACACAATTTAAAATAAAATTCTCATAAAATAAAGTAAAAATTAACGATAAAATTATATAATTAAATATTAATTATATTAATTATACACGTATATACCCATACAGCACACAAGATTGAAGCAATATTGCTGCAATATTACAGATTGCAATGTAATATTGCAGAGGTATTACAGAAATGTAAATTAATAATATACCTGCAAAATGTCAGTAATATACTTGTAATATTCCACAAACATTGCAAAACTGTAAGTCTTTAATTGTTACAATAATAATAATATAAAAATATAAGTTTTTACAATATTTATGTAATACTCTTCTAGTTTAACAGCCGTTTTTATAATATAATAATTAATTCATTTTATATTTAAATAAAAAATTTATTGATCTATTACTTGACGATCATTTCATTAAGTAAGTTCTATATTTATTTTAAATATGAAATCAAAAGATTATATAATATCGAGTTTGGATACAATCAATGCGTCATTATCGATAAGAAGAAATTAAACTGCTGAAAACGATTTCTCGAAATATTAATTATGTAATCGATGATGTATTTATACCTAATGTGAACGCACGAACCATAAACCAACGCCCGAACTTTATTGATAAATTTCATACCGTCATTTTTTAATTGACTCGGAGTGGTTTTGAATTAAAAAGAATCACTGCAATTAACTTACCAAGCGACTGTATTATTATATTAATGCGGATATTTGCAGTTTATTCGGAGCACATATATACATGTTTTATCTTTATGAATAAATTTATCCTTCAGAATTAATACTATATTTATAGAAATATTTTATGGTTTTATCATAAAAAATTGTTTTTGGAAAGCACATATCACTAAAAATACGAAAAATTTTGTAGAAAAATTAAAGTTAATGACATATGTATACAAATAGTTTTCATTTTAGAGTCTTTGTAAAAAATTTATCCAAATATTGCAATATTACTGGAACATTTTGTTGCATATAACAAAAAACGGATATCTTAATATTGTTGGAATTTTGCAACAATGATTCAGCAATGTTTCGCAACCATGCAATATTGCAATGTTTCAGTGAAATCATTCTGCAATGTTTCTGCAATTTTTCTGTGCTGTATGGGCCTTGAGAAAAATATTCTGATAAAAATATCAATAAAAACATTCGACAAAAATCACTCTTGGTCTTAGTGAGACCGAACAGAATTTCTAGTTATCATAATCAGAAATTCTTTTTATCGTTATCAAAAATACTATTCTAATTATCTAATATTATTCTGGGATCATTTATTAGTTCAACAAAATATTTATTTCTGATTAAAGTGTAGTTAAACCACATTTAAAAAATAATAATAATAATTCTAAAAATATTGTATCAGAAGAAAATTTTGAATTAAAAATAATGTTTTTTGCTGAATTTTTATATCGTGTTTTTTTTTTGCAGAAATAGGAGGAATATAAATTTTAATAATAACACTTGTAATATTTACAGGCTGTAATTTATTTAATCTGTAACATCGGTAACAAAAAATAACAATCTCTTTGATTACGCTAGATACTCTTATTGTTATCCTTATATACTTAAAATTGGGTAACCTGACTGAGACTCAACATGATGCACCCGTAATTATTGGCTGTTCCTAGAATTTCGAGGTATAACAAGGAGATCAGACTGGTACGCAGTTATACGCTGTAATTCGAATTGCATTCCGGATTTACCAGGAACTGCAAAGAAAAATCAGAAAAATGTTAAAGAGACTGTCTAAGAATAATCAAGAATAATAATAAACTATCCAATAATTATCGTAATATCTAAGTAATTTATTTAAACTGTTTTTAATTTTCTTAGTTTTCTTATGTTATTTTTAATATTTGTTGAGTAAGTAGAAATAACTTTCGTATTGAATTTTCCTAATATATATTGTATCTTTAAATAAAATTTTATTTTCATTGTCACAAAATATAACTGTAATACAATAGAGATCATATTTTATATCACACAATTAGGAAGGACAGAAGAGATTAGCGACTGGTTTTCCTTACCCATAAGATGGGTCTGGTTGCGACCAGACTGGCGCAGCATACTCAGCATGCGGTTTATAAATAGATTTTGGGACAATTCTCTCTATGTAAATGGGTTTCTCGACGAATTCCACATATTTCTCTGGTGGCGAAAGGTAAACGTGATGCACTTCCGGTGCAGTATAGTAACCAGCCTTGTAACTGAAAATGAAATAAGAAATGAAAAAGTCATTTATTGTATTACGTAGAAAAATAAAGTTTTTAATTAATTTGATGTCGTGTTAACATTTTACATTTTATACATCGGTATATCAAGAATTTTAGCGTTAAAAAGAAAATAATAGGACTCTATTTCTCTTATGGCCAAAATAATATGAATAATAACTCTATATTATTGAAATATATTATATATAATTCTAAAATATGTTATTGAAATATATATCTTGCTTTTTTGCAAAATTAATCTTTATTAATAATCAAGAGCAATAAAATAAAAAACAAAATAAGAAAGAATATAAATTTGTTACCCCTTTGCGACTCCAAGACCGAAACCAAGAAGACCAGCGCCGAGCAGCTTCTTTTTCAAGAATAACGTTCTCTTTTCCCTAGTGTGTATCGCGTCACCATCAACCTGATCTTCGATAGCGACATTTCCGAGATCCAGAGATTGTTGATTCTGTTGGATAATCTCTTCCGCTGTTGCTCTCAATACGAGGAAACAACAAACAGTGGCAATGATGGTAACAATAGTGTGATACATCTCTGTTAAAAAATAAATATTTTGTATCGATATCGTATTTATCATCAATTTCTCTAAACGATATAACAACATTTGCAAAATACTAACATCTAACACCAATTTATAACAATAAATAAAATTTTTATTCTTAAATAATTAACACAAACGTACGTGCCAAGTGGCATATAACAAAAATTTAATTTTAATTTTACTTTACATTAATTTTAGTTTTAAAAGTAGACCACATTTAAAATTAAATAATTTAATTTGAGATAAGTTCTAATCCGATTATAAATGAATTACACCCGTCTCTTCGGATGTAACACCGAGATACGTTTATAACGATAATTTTATTAAAACATAAACTTGTTTCATTTGCCTGAGTGCGTGTTGTCTCTTGTTATCGAAATTAGAATTGCGATCGACAAGGAAGCGATAAAGAAAGCGTGCAAAAAATTTCGCGTACTTTCTCTAAGATCCTGTTTAATACTGGGGAACTAGTTTCGCTTACCTTGCGTCTTAATACAACAAAGAAGATTAGCACAGTAAAGATCACGATGACGATACACCGCGAAGACAAGTTCGAATACTGTGACTGATCGAGGAATCGTTCGATTTTATACCGACTCACCTACCTCGCTACTGTTTGCGGACATTATAAGCGCAATTCTGAAGCCACCTCCCCTTCCATAGCATCCTAAATAGGCGGCTTAACATCGGCTTTAGGACGATTAATCGTATTGTGACACTCGGGAAGTATTATTGCATACATCACTATAGCGACAGCTCAATCCTGTGCCATGTTGAGAGGAAGTTCCGTAGGAACTTTATAAATCTCTTCAGTTTGCTTTGGTTAAATAAGGAAAGAGATTAATCTGATGTAATTAATTTGCTCCAAAAATTATCTCCACAATCAAAGCATTATTTTAATCCTTTTCCACTTTAATACTTTCACTTTAATACTTCAATATTTTCTGACTTCATATTTTATCCAAAAAGAATAAATTTTTCATTGAGAAATAAAAAACGAGTTACAATATTTTTTGCTAGGTATACGAAGTACATGGTAAACTTCAATCAACTGTGCATGCTAAAAGATTAATTATATAAATATATCTAAAATCATTACTTTTACATTATTACAATACTTTTACAATATAAGAATTCTCTGGTTCCTATCATGTTTCCATAATGCGACGACGCTTCTTTCCTAAAACACCATATTTGGCGTTCGCAATAGTTTACAATTGCAATTTCTCCAGAAAAACCTGTTCGAGATTTTCTTCCGCTTTCGAGCTTAGGAAAAGTATCATGAAAGAGTAATCAATTACTAGCGATCTAGATGAGACTTTATATAGACAGAACTTGGCAGAACCGCATAGAAAGACGAATTCGAGGAAGTGAAAGAAAGTGGAGAAATAATAGGAATATGATGCGAACGTCGCTTCGATTTATCAACCCTACGACATGACAAGCAGATAGTACACACTATTGTCGGCTGCAACAAGTAGAACGATGAAGGAAAGAATTAGAAGACACAGAGAGAGAGAGAAAGAGAGAGAGAGAGAGAGAGAGGAGACAGGGAGAAAGCGAGAGACTGCGCAATGAATTTTCCATTCTTCCTTTGTGACATGTATATCCCACGTGGTTTGTCTTTCAGCGATACACGTGCCGCACGCAATCGCGTCTTGTTACGTTGCGATCTGATACAAATGCGTAATCATTGACACGCACGCGGCCACACACGCGCGTATAAGTACGCGAAATGCGATCGACGATGAATGACAATGAAACCCAATCCTCACCCGTCGCCGCGATTATAATCTGACATTACGAACAATCTAAGCAGTGATCATCGATATACAACTGGCGTATTTAGGTATTACAGCATATAAGGATATCTTGTTGCCAGTAAAACTGACGTGAATATTCTTCTCGTAACAATGAAAACTTAATAAGGAAAAAGAATTTGCGGAAGAAATATAGAAATAATGGAGATCTCTCTTCTAGATTCTCGATTTTTCATAATGTGCAATTAATTGCAATAATTAATTAATAAAATAATTATATGTACGTTTTAATAAATCAATTAGTTTTTACCCAATAGTTAATTGATTTGCCTAAATAGATTAATATTTTTTCTCTGGAAGATATCGAGTTCTTCATAATTATCAATATATTTTATTCTTTAATAACAAATACGGCTGTAAGAATAAAAAACTTAAAAAATAAAATAATTACTATCAATAAGAGCCAGCGAATATTGCGCAATTAAATTCTATTATAACTGCAGAATCAACTTTTCACTTTGTGAATTATAAAAGTTGATCCCAGTTGTAATAAAATTTAACTACGCACCAATATCCGCGCTGGCTCTTGTTGGTGCGTTTTACTTTATCTTTTTTAATCTTTTTTGTTTTTTATTTCTTGCTCGTCTCATTTTATAAATTAAATTATATTAATTTATTAACATTATTTAATTATATCATGTTTATATTTTAAAATAAAGGCAAATTCTGATTTTTGAAAAAACATTCTTCTCTCCACCACATGAACTTAAATTGACTTAAATTCTAAGCCTAAATCTACTGCTGGACAGGATTGGTGGAATCGATGAGAGATGATACACGGCACAATTCGGTAATTGACATAGAAAATGTCCGAGAGTGAGCTTTCGCAAGCAGACGTGAAACAGGCGAAATTTCACTGACTGAGTCGCAAAGGCCGCCGCGAGATGTGGGCGACGTATTTCCAATATTTTTTCAACGCCCGCTCATCCCCCGCTAAGGGCGGCATGGCTCAACCCCTCAATGCTATTCGTGTAAAAGACGTGTCTTCACGTCTCGTAAGTCGCACTGTAGAAACTGACAGGCCATTTGTGCGAGGAGATTAGCATGGAAATGGAAATTCAGTTCGCCCTTTAATAAGAGACACTTCCGCATGCCAGAAGTATAGATAGCTTATCGGGACAAAGTTCATCATTTTTTTTGCTATCCTCTAAATTACATTTTCAGAAATAAATATATTGTTTATTGCATCCCGCGTAAATAGATCTAATGTAATTCTGATATTTTATTAATATTAATAATAATATAAAATTTAATATAATTAAATTATGTTTAATTAAAGTCTATTAATTTAATTTGTATCAATGTTGAATGCAATATTTAATATTAATATACTTATCAAAATAATAGAAATTAGAAAATATTTTTTAACAATATTAATATATAGAACTTAATAGTCTTCCTTAGAAATTAATTTGGATTTTATTTCTAAAAAGAACATCTAGTAATGTGAAATTAGAAATGATGGAAGAATAAACAATTCCAAACTTTTTATGATCTAAATAATATTAAATAAAAAATATTCTCTTTTATTTTCAT
>Ga0157364_1008342_pt1 | contig 10738 bp, 10 predicted proteins | sample AttsexASBM2_FD_111476 | JGI IMG/M metagenome (GOLD analysis project Ga0157364, IMG submission 111476) | Fungus gardens microbial communities from leaf cutter ant in Ribeirão Preto, State of São Paulo, Brazil - Atta sexdens ASBM2 | ecosystem: Host-associated > Fungi > Mycelium > Unclassified ... | reverse complement strand
GATGGGAGAAAGTAGTGGCCAGCGATGGACAATACTTTGAATCATAAATGTATAACCAGTTTTTTACAATAAAGCCTCGAATTTCGGAAAAAAAACGGCGGAAGCAAAATTGTACACCTAATACAAAAGTTGAATTCAATCCAATTTTAGCCGCGCTGCGGAAATAGTATTATATCATTTCTAGAAGTTTTGCAAAATAGGGCCTACTTGAGAACATATGGCTCTTGTATACTAGAAAATGCGAAAACGCTTGCCGCGCGACAAAATGAGACGGTAACCAATGAACATATTAGGAGTTGTAAACTTATTGGTTATCACATCACATTTTGCGGCAATCGTTTCCGCGTCCAGTGTGCAGGAGCCAATAGAATTATAATTTCCGCCGCACGGCAAGCGTTACCGCGTTCTATGTGCAGAAGTCATTCTTAACCGAGGTTTAACTTAGTCATTATCTCTTTTCAATTTTAGAATTGGAAAAAGATGAGAAATAAATTGAACTTGAGTTAAGAGTTAACCCAAGTTGTAAAACTGGGTATCCTTGATTACGTTCGGATTCCCATCCGAATGCTCTTTGGGCGTCATGTCATCCTTGTTTAACGTTTGGTAAACAACAAGAATGATATTACATCCGGGGAGCATCCAGATGTAAACGCAGCCAAAAGTGTCGTCCCATTTAAGTACGGATCGGAATGATGGATCGGATTTCTCATTAGAATTGAGATCTAGTTCCATTTCATAACAATTTCCTCTACCCGTCCCATTTAGTAAAAACGGAACGGAATGTCGCATCGACCGTAGATAAATGTGCTTGATTTATTGATATTTCGTTATTTTGGGCAATTGAATTAATAATATACATATAATTTGTGCAATTATCTTGCCAATAACATTGTTGTGAGGTCTCTAAAATACTAAATTGTAACAGTAAAATATATTTTATAATCAGATTCCGTTTCTATTTAATAGAAATGGAACGGGTAGAGAAAATTGTTATGGAACGGAACTGGAACGGAATGCTCAATTCCAATAAGAAATCCGTCATTTCGATCCGTGCTTAAATCTAGATCTACAACAGATTTTTAAGCCCTAAGCCATAAGAATGGACGATCGCAATCGATTATTCTTCTCGCATTCGACTGTAATTGGTTAATTTCTTATAGCTTGCAGATGCCTATTGCAGATTTGGATAGAACGGAATGGCATCTTGATGTGCCGTCTCATAGAACGAAAATTGGCGCAATGTGAATTGACATTCGTGATTGGTCGTAGCTTCATTTCGTCGATTTCGTTCCGCTATAATATATCTTCCTGTGTCCATGGAGCGGAATTTCTGAAATGCGCACTTAGCGCATGAAGAACCTTCCTGTATATCACTTTCATTAGATTCATCAGAATTTGTTAATGGCTTGCATTTATTGTACATTTGCAAATTCCACTCCATAGGACGTAAGAAACTAAACGGAAATCACACATACAGGAATATTCATTTTATATATTCAGTTTGATTTTGATTTACATTTTCGCCTTTTTGTATATTGCATATACGATATTTGTGTTCTGGTCATATTGACTTCCATATTTAAATTAATAAAATTGTGTGACATCAAGGAAAATAAAAGTCCACGAATAATTACGTAAACGTTCTAAAACTAAAAACTGTGTATAAATTGATAAATTATCTCCGTATTTATCTCCGTATTTATCGGAAGTTTCAATTAATTACCATTGATTATCTTCAGGGTTATATACAGATTCCTACCCGAGTATCATCCATTCCTGTTATCGAATGTTAAACAAAGATGACACCCGGAGAACACCCAAGTGGGAATCCGAACACGCCTCAGCATTTGATTAATTATATGCTTGTAGGAGACAGTTTTCTCCATTTAAACAGCTCAATGAGCTTTAGTTTTATAAATACAATATATGTATGTATATGCGTACGCACACATAGGCACAGGCGGAGTCTACAAAAGAAATAAATTTGCACAACAGAAACGACGAAATCAGTGGAATAAAGCCATAACCAATCACGAATGTTTCACCAATTTTGCACCATGAGACCGCACTTTAAGTCTCAGAACCTTATATGAGAAACAATATTTTGATATAGAGCGTTGATTGGTGAAAAATCGGTTGTGGAAGTAAAATTTACCTCAATCAACATTCGCTAAAGGCGCCTATCAATACAGTGGAATGGCGGAACAAGAGCGGAACCAATTACAAACGTTCCGCACCAGTTGCAGTTGTGATTAGTTCTGCTTTCGTTCCACGTTATGCTATTCCGCTGGGTAAGCACCAAAAGCGCGTTATACCTTGACGGAAAAGTGGAAAAGCAGCAGCTAATCAGAACTCTGCTGATGGAACTCTACAATTTTTTTTTGTTATTTATTATCAGTACAAGTACTGATTGGCCAGTGCTTTTTCGCTTTCTGTTTTTTCTTCAAGAAAACGCGTCCTAAGGGTGAAATCACAAGGTGTGGAAAAGAGCTGCGGAATAGAAAATGTCATTCAAACAATCAATTAGCTCTATTCGGAATAATACAGAATAACGCTGATTAATTGCTTCTGTGACGCATTTTCTATTCCATAGTCGTCTTCCGAACCGTGTGATTTTATTCAAACGTTCAAACGCTATCGACAGTGCTGTCGTACTCAACCGTATTAATTACCGTTGACTACGATATACATAACTTAATTTCTTCTTTTTTTTTGTTGATAGATAAAGGATTCGACGCAATCAGAACAACCTAATAACTGTTTAATTTAACGTATTAATGCCATAAGTGACACGTGAAAAATGCAAACAACATATTAAATCTGTCTCTCAAATGTCAAATTTAACACTTTTTGCCCTTTTTTATATATAAATTGTCGTTCTAATAGTTTTGTAACAAGTAATCACGTAATCTTTTTTGTCGCTGAAACGATCAGTTCGAGCAGCTCGTGAAAATCTTCTTTAAGCGTCAATTTTGATCACGTGATCTCTTTTGACGCTGAAAATGAGCGTTTAGCGGCAGTATAAAATGGTACCTTTAGGCTGCGATCGATTAGATCGCTCTCGCACTTTAAGCGCTTGTAATCTGTCTTTATCATTCATTATTAGATATAAAATAAGAATAGAAGTATTAAAAAGTCCTGAAAACGTCCAAATCGATCGTAGTCAAGATAGAGAAATAAAAGCGTAAGCGCAAATAAGGGCTTATTGGCCAAAATAAACGTGAGCAATATTCTATCTTAACCCTAAGAAGTTAGATCTATGTGTACTTTCGTAGCTAGACAATTGGCGGTACTGTCTTTGAGTTTTTGGGTATATCTAGTCATCCTGCGTCGCTACTGTAGAAGCACAACAACATCTAATTATGTGGCATTGCGAGCGTTAGTTGTGACGCTCGAGTTAATTTCTTTTGACAGTTTTCCTTTCTCTCTCTTTCTCTCTCTCTCTCTCTCTCTCTCTCTCTTTGGCATATCATGGCGTCCTGCGTGCGAAAAGTAAACCTTACCTTTTGTAAACCTCAATGATAGATTTTACTTAGCGCTCGGTAAGATTAATAATCATTCTATGTTCACTGCGAGATCGGCATCGATTACCGCTCATGTCATTAGGTAATTGCTCGCGTCGTCAGATAAACGCTCATGTTGTAGATTTTTGAATTTTCATATTTTGAATTTTCATATTCTAACCTAATATTCTAACCTAATAAAGTGATACCGATATCCGAGCTGTCATACGCATGCAATCACGTCTCTACTCTTTTAATCTGTACGTTCTAAATATTCATTTGAGTTTATATTAAACTGCCTTATGGCTTGAATCAGAAACAATGAGTAACATTTCTTTGTGAACTTAATGATTTTCCGCCAATTTTTCGCCATTAGTTAGTCATTGCCGGCGCCCAGACACACATTGGGTACAGCCACAATGTAACCACATAATTGTTTACTAGATTAAAATACGAAAAATTAAAAAACTAAAAAACGAAAAATCTACACTTATCTAACAACGCGAGAAATTATCTAATAACATAAGCGATAACCGATGTCGATCTTGTAGTGAACATAGAGTGATTATTAATCTTACCGAGCGCTAACTAAAATCTATCGCTAAGGCTTACAAAAGATCCGCGCACAGAACGCCATGACACCAGAGAGAGAGAGAGAGAGAGAGAGAGAGAGAGAGAGAGAGAGAGAGAGAAAGAAAAGCCGGAAAAAAGAACTGACTTGCCGCAACTAACGCTTGCAACGCCACAGTACTCCCCTCCCAGTGTAAACGTTATGGAGAGAAATACTGATTAAATTATTGCTAGAACGAAATAACAGAAAATAAAATTGAATGAAACAAACAGAAATTTATGCTTATTGATCGCTTAATATAAATATTGCGCGAATTAATCCTTAAATCTAACAGTCTTTCATTTGGTTGCTGGACCAGGATATGTCTTGGTGATTCACTTTGCACTGGAATGTTAGTTGAAGACGAAGACTCAGTGGAGTAATTTCTGAATCTTGAGTTATTAAATAAACGGGTTTAAATCTGTCGAGTGACGTTGATACATTTACTTCTATAGCAAAAACCTTGTTCGAAATGCGCTCTAATACTTTATGCGTATGGTAGTTCAGGGGACGCTTGTTACCTTCTACTTTGACATGAGAGCTGTTATACAAATCTTTATGAAAAAATAACTATGATGAGAGGTTGGTCTAGGCCATAACTTTTGCGTAATTACGCAGAGATCCTCAAAATTTGTGGGTCATTCGGCATTTCTTCAGAGGAGAAAAACTCAGCCGGTACATTGAGCATAGTGCTCAATACGTAAACTAGTACCGCTATAGAAATGCCTAGATCCTCTTTGAAACAAGTTCTTAGTCCGAGTAATGTTACTGGCGTTGTATTCAGTCCACTGAAATTTCACTGTAACACATTAATGCAGTTTTTAAAGAGCGATGCCATCGTTCGATGATGCCATTAGATTCTGGATAATATACGATTGTTCGACACTGTTTAGAACTGACGAGTTTGGTTAATGCGTCGAAGTTGCGCTTCGAATTGCGAGCCTGATCAGTTGTGATCAGGCGTGGAGTTCCAAATCTGGCTAGCCAGTGTGAATAAAAACATCTTCGCCATTGTATCTGCAGTACAATTCTGTAATGGAATAACTTATGGCCAACGAGTAAATCGGTCAATCGTTGTTAATAAATACCTAAAATTTTTGGATGGAGATAGAAGACCGAGGACATATATCGATATACGTACTCGAAACGTATTTTGGTAGGCGAGATATGGTTATGCCGAATTTTAGCTTGCTGATACGCTAGACAAGTGCGGTTCTCTTTAATGTCTTTAGCCATGAAGGGTCACATCAATTTTTGCGCAATTTGCCAGTGAGTTGCTCTGCCGCTTGGATGAGACATTTGATGCACCATGTCAAAAACTCGTCTTCGTAATGACCCAGGAATGTATGGTCTGATCTCTTTTTCTGAAGTCACAAAACGTAAATATTGGATAATATTTTTGAGATTTCCACGATTCCTTTCTATATAAAGATTATGCGTTTCGCGGGTTTCTTCCGTGTCCATTCTTAGAATGCCAAGAATTTCGTTAACTTGCAGTTTACTTCATAGGGCAAGGAACAGCCTGATACTTAATATCATTGGCGAAACGCATAATCTTTATATAAATATTGGATGCTGTTTCCGATAAGGTAAACTTTTTGAGCTTCAAAGACGTTGATGTAGATTACTTCAATTGTTGCAATTCATCGTCCGAGGCTTGAGCTTCTGTAATCTCTTGCATATCAAGTCTATCTAGTTGGTGTCGACACGATAGTATCGACACGAGATAAATGTATCTGTTACAATATTTTCAAGGCCTGAAATGTGACGTACATCGGTTATAAACTCCGATATGAAGAATAGTTTGTCTTGATGACATTCGATTTCTTCTTGAATGCGTACATGAAGGATTTTTTTTTCATCTGTGATAACGTGAAATTTTCGTTCCTCTAGCATATAATATAGATAGCTAATAATTCCCTATCATATGCGCTATACTTATTTGCGTAGGCGTCAGCTTCCTTGAAAAGAAACTGAGTGGTTATAAAAATCCGTTGCTATGTAATACCTGTTGCAATACCGCACCGATTGCTTTTTCTGAGAGCAATATCTGTTTGCAACGAGAGTGTTGCCTTGCTGTCTGGAAATGCTGGAAAGCGAAGTGGCTTGAGCGAGATGTTTCTTAATTCATTGAAAGGATTGTTTGAACTCAGGAATTCATTTTATTTTCGCATTGTTGCGTTTACGCTCCGAGATCACATTTAGCAATGGCGTTTGTAGCAATGGTCTTTGAGAAAGGCTATAAAAATTGAACATTCCTAAAAAACGTCGAAGTCCTTTGACAGTAGCTGGTTCTTGAAATTCAGCGACGATAGTTTGGATTTTTTCGAGTAAAGATTTGATGCCTTCAGCGCTGATTGTATGTCCCAAGAAGCTTTTCCGAACACACATTTATTCGAATTGATTGCTATGTCATGCTGTTAAAGTCTGTCGAACAGTATTTTTAGATGCTTATGCTCCTTATGCTGTGTTTCATCTTGCGAAGATTAAAATGTCAATATAAGTAAAACAGAAGTCAAGTCTTGCAGTTACTCGATCCATAAATTTTTGAAAAGTTTATGCTGCGTTACGTAGTCCGAATATCATATAAGGAAATTCAAAGAATCTGAACAGTGTAATGATTGCGGTTTTAAGAATCCGATTCGTGGACTGGAATCTGTTGATGTGTGTGCACTAAATCTATCGTAGAGAACACGGTTTTGCCATGTAGGAAATGTGTGATGACTTGCAAGAACAAAATTGAGTAACGAGCAAAGTTACTTCATTGAGTTTGCGATAATCCCCACACAGACACCAATCATTATTTTTCTTTTGCACAAGATGTAAGGAACTAGCCCAAGGGCTCTTGGAAGATCTATATAAGTCTTGTTGCATCGTGTATTCAAACTCTTTAGCTGCTTTGAGTTTTTTTGAACAGGGTCGTCTGGCTTTGTTTGACACGGGGGAACTCGTTGTTTCGATTACATGTTCCATTCCGTATGGTTTATTTGTGCGTGATCCTAGTTATTTCAAAAAACTTGCTTAGGATCTCTTTGAATGGACAGAATGGGCAGTCAGCCAACGCTGTTAAACGAGGAATAGCTTCATTGTTGACAAGCAGAGACTTTAAGAAATGTGCTATCACAATCAAACACTTATGCCGTATGTCAGGCAGTAAATTGAAACATGCTAGAAAATCTAAGCCAATAATGAAGGTGTCGGCGATTATGAAAAGCCATTGAAAAATACAACGGAATCCCAAATCAAGTAATTTTTGTCCATACGTAGAGATGATCATTCCGCAGCAGAGTACCCGCTAATGTGAGAACGATCGCTTGAGACAGGAATGGTCGAAACATTCGCTCCAGTGTCCATCAAAAATTTGATGACGGTCGCTGACTATGAGACGGGCGAGCTACCACGATCAAACTATCTGCCGCTGAGGATAGTTCAGCTTCTAATTTTCCTATTTCGCTGGCTTCCAGTTGTAGAGCTGCGTACACGTGATAGCTTTGCCGCCAAAGCGTCGATGATACCAGCAGGACTTGCTCTCTGATTGTGATCTTGAACGGTGCGAAGAGAATTCCGTGAGGCTTGTGATTTGCCACGCGATAAATGAGTTTCCAATTTCTCCATTCGATCTAGAAGCGCGGACACTTGCGAATCTACCGAATTGGCTTTTGTCGGTGTAATTGCTGCGACAGCGTTAACGTCAGCGCATGTCTGTTATTCGGTCTGGTAGTCGCAATAATTCTTCGAGTTCGTGCTTGGTAGTTGTTAATATAGTCTGTACTTGTAGGCGCTGCAGCCATAAAGATTTAAGCACTTCTTCTAGCATGCCGTTTTGCGCGAGATCTTTCATCCGAGTCAGCACGTCACAATTGCGACGGACGGCGGTCATAAAACTTACGCTATTTCTTTTCGGCGCTATTCGCGAAACTCTTAATTAACCTGTCTTTGAGCGCGGCGTATTTATCCATCGCGGGCGGATTAAGCTAACGATATCGCTAACTTCGATCAAAGAATCGCCAAGACACTGTAATTGTATTTCGTCTCATCTACAGTTATAATTGCGATGAAGAATTGAGCTTTCATTTGTACGAATCATAGATCTGGCTTCGATTTCCAGAACGGCGTGGATTCCGACTTTTGCGCAAGTGCAGACACTTCGGCTATACGCGACGGTGCTATATACACCGTTACCTGGATCGCCTAAGGAGGATAGTGGCTCGTTGAGCCACTAGCCATGTCTAGCGGCTTGTTAGGACATGCGTATTAGGTTAAACGGAACGCGACGCATTCACGTCTGGGTCACCAATCTATAACTACGTTGTACTCAATAAGGCACCAAGCGCCAAGCGTGTCTGAAATAGCTAACTAATGGCGAAAGAAAATTGAGAAATCCTTAAATTCACAAGAAAATGTTACTCATTGTTTCCGACTCACAAGCCATAAGACGGTTTAATATAAACTCAAATGAATATTTTACAGACTGAGTAGAAACGTGATTGCGTGTGTACGATAGCTCGGATATCGGTATCGCATTACTAGATTAGAATATGAGAAACTCAAAAATCTACAATATGAGTGTTTATCTGACGACGCGAGTAATTACTTAATGACATGAGCGGTAATCGATGTCGATCTCGCAGTGAACATAGAGTAATTAATCTTATCGAGCGCTAACTAAAATCTATCGCTGAGATTTACAAAAGGTTTACTTTTCGCACGCAGGATACCATGACACCAAAGAGAGAGAGAGAGAGAGAGAGAGAGAGAGAGAGAAAGGAAAACTGTAAAAAGAATTGACTCGAGCACCGCAACTAACGCTTGCAATGCTACATAATTAGATGTTGTTGCGACGCAGGGTGATAGATATATCCAAAAACTCGAGAACAATACCGCCAATTGTCTAGTTACGAAAATATACAAAGATTTAACCTACTAGGATTAGGATGGAATATTGCTCACGTTTATTTTGGCCAATAAACCCTTATTTGCTCACGCTTTTATTGCTCTACCTTGGCTACGATCGATTTAGATGTTTTCAGCATTTTTTAATACTTCTATTCTTATTTTATGTCTAATAATGAATGATAAAGACAGATTACAAGCGCTTAAAGTGCGAGAGCGTCTACATTGATCGCAGCCTAAACGTACCATGCTGACGCTAAACGCTCATTTTCAGCGACAAAAAAGATCACATGATTACTTGTCACAAAACTATTAGAACGACAATTTATACATAAAAAAGGACAAAAGTGTTAACTTTGACATTTGAGATTTAATATGTTGTTCGCATTTTTCACGTGTCACTTACGGCATTAATATGTTAAATTAAACAATTATTACATTGTTCTGATCGCATCGAATTCTTTATCTAGATCAACAAAAAAAGAAAAAATTAGGTTATGTATATCGTTATCATATTTCAGATGGAATGAAGTGAAGATATTGGACAGTGAATCTTCATATAATAAGAAATTGATATGATCCGAAATGGTACATAAAAAGACAAAAACAAAGCTTAAACAGACAAAATGACACAGAGACTTTGCCTGAATCTTATCTATCTATTATTCAATCTCTCTCTCCTTCTTAATTCCTTCTTGTCTTTATTATTCCTTCCACGAATTCATCTACATTTCTATCCTCTCTTACTTTCTTTCTCATCACTTTCCAAATATCCTTTTCCTTCCTTCCCTTGAATGTCATTTTTGTGATTCCATTTTGTCTTGGAATATCGGAAAAAACAAGATATTTTTATTTCTTTTCGCATTGTCTCTAAGTTTAATGCATTATTTGTATCCGAAACTCTTTTTTATTTCAATTTTTGACTTAAGGTATGTTATTTTAAAGATATCATGTATATTTATTTTAATTGTTACTATATTACTATAAAAAAAAAATTTCAGTTAATATAGAGATAAATTTTTGCAATCTTAACCTTCACTAATTTTGCTAAGTATTGTCTCATATATTGTTTGTATGCTAATCTTTAATGGTTTATCTCGTTTTTTTTCTATTGTGTTCGCTATAATTTAGTTATATTATTGGGAGTACAAATAAGTTTCCGCCGTTTTTAATAAAAAATTAAGCATTTATTGTGAAAGAACGGTACATAATGTTTTATTCAAAATAATGGCCATCGCTAGCCACTACTTTTTCCCATCTTTCTGGTAGCATATGGATACCACGTCAAAAGAACGCTTCATCTTTTGAGGCTATCCAATCATCGATACAATTTTTGGTATCTTCATATGATGTGAAGTGCTCAGACAGGCCATCGATCAGGCCATACGTCATCGATCAGAATAAGTGGTAGTCGGAAGGAGCAATGTCTGGAGAATACAGCGGATGGGGTAGAACTTCCCATTTGAGTGTTTCTAAGTAGATTTTGATCCCGACGCCGCAACATGTGGTCGAGCATTATCATGCAGGAGAATAATTTTGTCATGTTTTTCCTTGAGAACTCAATCTCATCAATTGTGTTCGGTAGAGAACCTCAGTAATGGTCTCGTTCGGTTTGAGCAACTCATAATACACGACACCAAGCTGATCCCATCAAATACACAACATGAGTTTTTTTCCATGAATATTCGGCTTGGCTGTCGATGTTGAAGCATGGCCAGGTGGTCCCCATGAT
>Ga0157364_1008341_pt1 | contig 10740 bp, 8 predicted proteins | sample AttsexASBM2_FD_111476 | JGI IMG/M metagenome (GOLD analysis project Ga0157364, IMG submission 111476) | Fungus gardens microbial communities from leaf cutter ant in Ribeirão Preto, State of São Paulo, Brazil - Atta sexdens ASBM2 | ecosystem: Host-associated > Fungi > Mycelium > Unclassified ... | reverse complement strand
CAATTATTTCATCAGACACTACATGCTTATTAAATAATAAAGCGTTGTATCAAAGAAATGTAACAGCGAATTATAATTGTAACGTTAGCTGTGATAATTTTGAAGATGATCAATGTTTATATATATCTACTACTTTCTGGGGTTTTGTTATCTTGATGCTTTTTGGTGAAATTGGTTATCATATATCCCTCAATGCAAGCGATGTTATTTGCTTCGATATATTAGGTAAATAATTTCATAAGCTTATAGTATATTTCCATGTTAAAATTTAAAAGAGTAATTCCATAATAAATTAAATTAATAAATTAAAGCACCAAAATACTTTGAAATTTTATAAAAATTTATTTCAAAGAGCGGAATTGTATATCGACAGAATGGGCAACATTTCGATTAATTTATAAAGTTTATCGTGTGTGAATATATTATTTTTATTGTGTAATCTTGATTATTCAACATAATAACATAAATATGAACAGATGTAGTTTACAGCGAGATCCTTAAGTTGAAACATAATTAAGTGAATACCTCTGGCGGAAAAAAAATGTTTACAAAAAAATACAAAAAATTACATAGATTAAGACAAGATTTTAGAAATTCTTAATTTTTCCTAGATATTTGTAATAGAATGTAAAGTGAGGTTTGTTTGTCTTATTATTGTTAGAAATTCATAGTTTTTCGTAGATATTCGTAGGACATAGTATCGTTGTTTGAAGGCGAAGGATTTCTCGGTTTTTCAAATAAATGTTACTTTATGTTTCACCATCTATAAAAAACTAAGAATTTCTAAGAATTTGTCTCAATTTATTAGTAGTAGTAATTTTTCGTAAAATTTTTCCGCCAGAAACACAGCAGGCTTAAATATCGATTTTTTCGAAAACAAAACTTGAAATGAAAAATTATTATTTTATGTTTTCGATTTATTTTTTCATGTAGAATCTTTATTTCGTTGTACTATCAGATCACAAACACTCTATGTAACATATATTCTTGTATAGAAGAAAACACTTTTCAATAAAGTTTAATCTCTCAGGTGAAGATGGACAAATGAGATACGGCAGACAGCGATTATGGGGTACAATCGGTTCTTCTCTTCTGTCACTTCTGTCTGGTTTAACAATAGATTTATGGTCGCAACAGAAAATTTACAAAACTTATACACCAGCGTTTATTTTAGTGCTTGCATTTATTTGTATCGATTTAATATGTTGTAGAAAATTAAAGGTATATTACTTATTTAGAAGAAAAAAAGACAAATAATACAATAGTTTTTAATTTTATGTTTTTTAATATCATGTAATATTTTCTTTGCAGTTGCCATTATCAAAATCGCCGAGTATATTAAAAAATGTATATGCAATTTTAAAATTAGTACCCATTATTATATTTCTATGTACTGCTATGTTTGCTGGCATTTTTGAAAGTCTTATGGTTAACTTTTTATTTTGGTAAATTTTTTTTCTTTATCAATATATATATATATATATATATATATATATATATTGTATATTCATTAAGTTTTTATGTAATAAAACGTAGAACTATATGTCGGATTAATTATATTTTAGTAATTCATTTTTAGGTATATAGAAGATCTTGCTATGGCAACCGGTTATATGAAAAAAGTTAAATTAATAGAGGGTCTAACATTATCCTCAGGATTGCTCGGCAAAGTAATATCCTACTTTATGTCTGGTAATGTTAAATTTTTTTTTCATATATTGTTACATAAAGTACAATTATTGTATAATTGAAATATTTTGTTCTACAAAATATTTTGAATTCAAGGCAAAATATTGGAAAAGTTTGGATATGATTACACACTTACATTTTGCTTTTTATGCTATGCGTTGAGAATGGCATTATTATCTCTAGTGCCAACGCCATGGCATGTACTTTTGATAGAAGTTATTTTGCAAGGGCCATCACTGGCGCTTCTTTATGCAACAATAGTAACATATGCAAGCATAATATCACCACCTGGTACATCAGCTACTGTTCAAGCAATTGCGACTGGAACGAAGGATGGTCTTGGTACGCTCTGTTATGTAAATAGATATCAAGAATCATTTCACAATAAAAGAAGTTTACACAAATAGTATGAATCCCAGTGCAGATATAAATGCTATTCAACATATACATAAATATACATCGTTTCACATTTGTTATGTAGCAGTTATATTTACGATTTGCTTTTACGATGTATCTATACATTTTTTTTATAAATTTAATGATTTATTATGTATAATGTTGCAATATCTTTAGGATATGCGATTGGTAGTTTCTTAGGTGGCTTCTTATTCAGAACAATTGGGGGTCGAAGAACTCTAAGAATATATTCAGGACTTGCAACACTTTCTGCTTTAGTTTATATTATATCATATACTTTATACATAAAACGTACATCAGGTAAGGAACCAAGTAATTCGATTTGCTGAACTGTAATTTTTTCTGACTATGAAAATATGAGAAATTTCCTTTTCATTACAGATACACGAAATAAAGTTGAATGGAAGAAGCATGATGATGCGCATAGAGAATATATTATAGATGAAAAGTGTTTACATGTATCTTCTTATAAACATGTTTCATATGTACCTTCTTAATAAATAATAATATATTATGAAAATTTTTATAATTTATGTACCTTATTATGTATTATGTTATGATATATGATATAAGAACTTGATGCAAATCACACATTACAAATATATAAATAATATGAAAATATACGTGTTATACATAATATTATAATCTTTATTTAATTCACTATGTAGTGAAGGTTATTTAAGATTTATTAAGGATAAACACACACACACACACACACACACACACACACACACACACGCGCGCACTCATGCACGCATATATTGCTTGATTATATTTTACATAAAATAACGGAATATAAAAAAAAATCTATTTTTCTTATAAATAGTAAGAAAAAAATATTGCTGAACATTTTTATCTCATATATATTAATAAAAGAGTGGATGGAACATGTTTTCAATATATTAAATTAAATAAAGAAGAATAAAAAAAGCATTAAATTTAAATCTATTTTAATTAAATTTGTAATGATAACTTTTTAAACAATTGTATAATCAAACTTTTATTAAAATATAATTTGTGTTATATTTTGATACTTTTAAACGATAACAATATTAAATTGATATTGCAAATAATCTATTAGATTAGATAATCATCGATAATGATATAGATTTTTAGTCTTTTTATCAATATCATAATTATAATATATAATATAGAGAAAAGTATAAAGAATAATATATAAAATATGTAGCACAATTCAAAATAAATTATGGAAGACTAGTGGAAATCATCACTTCTGGAATATATCGTTATCTTATCAACGGTATCGTTTTAAATGTAAAATTATTTTTAGTGTAAAATTATTCTTTGTCAATGTCATCACACATAGCTGTAGCTACAACTTTTAGAATAAAATGTAGAGAGTTAAATTTATTGATATTAGTATAATAATTTAAAATTATTTGACAATTCTAAACGATAAACGGTAAACTGATAGTATAGGCAAATTATTATTTATATTTTATCAAACTTTATTATAAAGGTTTAATTAAAAATGTGTCACACTATATATATGTGTCCTCAAAGAGTTTACAAGGCATAAAAGATATCATTTATATAATGATTGAAATAACGGTAAATAATATAGGTAATGATATATATAATTTTAGGTAATGGTCATGTTTTCTTTAATGACATCTAATAGACCAAAAAAAAAAATGATATGTAATATCGTCTTTTAACATCATTCTGTTGGGAGTATTGTAGTGCTTAATATACAGAATTCGTAAATTTATGATTTTTCATAATGAATATAACTAAGTCAAATTAGTGAGAGAAATGTAATTTTTATGTAATTTTATTGTTATCATTATTATCTGAAGCTGCAATGTACAAGATGTTATATCAGATATAATCTCAGAATTTCGTAATCTCTTTTTTAGTAATTCACAGTTAAAATTGATTTTATTATAATGTAATTTTTTATGATAAGCATTTTTATCAGTAATCTTGTAAGCAATGCATGCAAAAGGTTGTCAAATCCAAGGTTAAGTAAATCCAAGGTTAATAAAATGAATAGCTTATCATTCGTTCAGCACACTTTATCCGAGAAACTAGGAACTTCTAGGAACATTCTTAAAACGTTTAAAAAATAGGGACGTTCCTTGGAGGAACGTCTGTACTGCATGAAAACGAATGGTAAAATATTCGTCTTATCAATTTTCTTCGCGATAAGTCAGGAGCAGACGATGAAGGCCATGACCTTTCTTTTTTCTTAAAAATATTTATAGCAAAATGTTATATTACTTTTAATATTTCTGAAATGTTTAATCACAATTTTAATATTCCAAAAATATTTTTTAATTTAAGGAACTTTTAGATTCTTACAGTTTAACTTACTGCTTTATTGTAGACATTACATTAGGTGAAATATTCGTCTTATCAGTTTTCCTTGCGATAAATCAGGGACGAATCTATGGGGGAATCATAGCCCCCATCTTGGATGTCTTCTTTCTTAAAAATATTTATAGCAAAATATCATGTTACTTTTAGTATTTCTGAAATACTTAATCACAATTTTGATATTCCAAAAATATTTTTTAATTTAATAAACTCCTAGATTCTTACGACTTAATGTTTATTGCTCTATTGTAGACATCGCATTATGCAGAGTTATGCAACAATCTATGCTGCAGCTCTTATTTTCCATTTTCTCTTGTAACGCGTAAATTAAAAATAAGGACGGAAAAGTATGGAAACTATGGACATTTTCTTTTTTTATTTTTTTAAATGTTATATTTTTTAATTTTGTTGATACATGATGTTGGAGAAACTTTGCAATTCAATAATATATTCAATAATATACAAATCCCTCCAATACCCCCTGAAATACCTTGAAAAATTTCTGAATCCGCCCCTGCAATGAAGTATTGTACAACGCGGTAATTGAATGATTTATTAGATTCATATGCATGTCGCGTATACATTGGAGCTGTGCGTGTTTTATCAAAATAATGTTTTGCGTAACAATCAGTGTGATTCGATTTCATGAATGCAAGATTAACTTTAATCTCGGCTCCAACATATTCTTTTAATTTTAAAAACTATGCCAAAATCTGCTGGTAATTTTAAAATGACTAAAATATATTAATGTCAACAGCAGTACATGAGAAAAAAATGTTCACTTAACAAAATTAATTTAATTTGTCTTTATTTTTTTTATTGGAGAAATGTTTAACTATATAATATATTTAAATACATACAGTCTCCACCGAAAGTAATAAAGATAAATTAAATTAATTTAATCTAATGAACAATTTTTTTCTCAGTGTACGGTCAGTATATTCAGCTTTTTAGTTGTCGCTACTTTCTCCTCGTGTCTCCCAGTTTCTCGTTTCTGTTCTGTCGAAACCTGAATATCTACGCTGCTTATTCTTATATATTGTATTTCATCTCGTAAGTGTAGAAAGTGTAGCTGCACATCAATCCGGCACACATATACAGTTGCGTGTATTTGTCGCTCCGACATTGAAATCATATCGTTGAGTATGCGGCCTATCAAACGATTAAGAGACTTACTTTACAAACGAAACATTGTTGGAGTAAGAACCTGACACCGAATTATAGATAGCCTAAATATACGGTGAGTTTATCGACGATTTTTCTTGCTCGAGAGAATGATAAGTAACGAGATCCCATGAAATGAATGGTGAACGAGTAAGAACTTGTCGCGAATATCTTAATTCTTAAAAATCTTTGAATTTGCTTGAAACGTATATTGACTTTTAATATAGTGTGCGGACGATGCTCTTGACGTAGCCATTTTGGAATCGTATGAAGTTCATATACTTTGAATATATTTTTAGCAAGTAATACTTCGAGATTATCGATATATTGTAGTCGAACGAGATAATTTATATTCAAATGTGTGTATAGCACTAACGATAGCTTTTATGAGAAAATATTAAATATAATGTTTTATGAATGTATATTGATTGTGTAATGTATATATTTGGAAAATATTTTTTACGTGTTATTTTTAAGTCTATTATTAAATTTAACATTATTTGCAGCATGTGATCAATTTAAACATACGAAAACGCCAAAGCAGTGAAATACGAAATTTGCTGAGATTATCAGTACCTACCTATATTTATAAACATAAATCATGAAAATTAATTATACACAATTGCCTATAAAGACGCATTATTTTTTTTTTATGGCCGGTAAGTAGTTAGAAAATATATAATATCTTAGATATCTTATATTTTAGAAATTTATTCACTTTTAAGATCCTCGTTTATTTTTTATATGATACATTTTATGAAAAATATATAAACATAAAATATATAAATATAAAAATAATTGTAATATATTATAATTAAAAGTGATAAAAATATACTTGATTTAAATTTAAGAAAACAATTATATAAATGTAGAAACTCTCTAGAAACATTGTATCCTTATCACGTATCCTTTAAAAAACTATAGTTATATATTACAATAACTATACAAAAGTATTAGAAAATAGATTGTTAATAATTTATAATAAAAAATATATATTATTACACAGTGAAAAACATTTTGTATTTTTGTTAAAAACGATCCATTTTGTTAAATTTTTTTGTTGAATTTTTAATATATTCAAGTTTTGATTTTACATAATATAATTATGTTATTTATACCTATATTTCAAGCCTATATTTATACCTATATTTAAACTGATATTCAACATTTTTTGAGTATCAAAATAATATAATTGTATAAGTAAACAAATAATAGAAAATTAATGTTATTAATTAATTAAATTTTTTAAATGCAAAAATTATAAGATAAATAAATAAAATATATGTAATTTTTGTGTTAATTTAACATATAAATGTTAATTTTACTAAAAAAAAATGTTTTCATAATGTTTACAAATTGTCAGTCACACTGACAATTATATTTTTGTGTTAGATTTTTTTATATAATATTTGTGATACTTTCTAACATATTCATCTTGTATTAAATTAACATAAAAATTTGAGTGAATCTTTTGATATAGTATGAAGTATATTAAATTTAACACAAATTTCCTGTGTAAGTACACTTCATAAATGCCATTACACTTATTACTTTTATTTTAGCTATGGGTCCTATTTTGCCATTTCTGCCAGTTTACGGCAAGCAACTCGGAGTTTCACCATTAATTATGGGTAGCATCACAGCAATTTTACCTATTTTATTTCTTATCGCAAAACCAACATTTGGCTTCATTGTGGACTATTTCCGCACTAAAAGGAAATTAATATTTATAGCGCTACTTGCCGTAACAAGTAGTTGCTATATTTTGATGTACTTTTTACCGGCTTTGCCCGGTCCATTTTTACCAGGTCATCAGTTTCAAAATATTTCCTGTGCATCTTTATCGCTTTGCGATATGGACTATGTAATTTCTAATTTTTTACACATTTTTCGAATAATAAAATTTTTTAAACAATTGTTTAAAAATTGACTTTTACAAGAATTTGTGAGTGAGTTTTTATTAAATCTTTAAAAATATTTGTATATTAAAAATATTTGTATAATGTGCTTTTATATATAATATATTAAAAAATTTTTTTTATTTTTCTTTTAAGCATGCAGTGGAATCATGTAACAGTACAAAAGACACTACATGTCACTGGATATGCAAGGACGTAAATTTTTCTACAAGATTGTCTTTTCATGCAACTAAAAAGGAAACAGTTATTTCATCGAATACAACATGCTTATTAAATATTAATGAGACGTCATTGTGTCAAGAAAATATAATAAAGAATTATAATTGTAATGTTACTTGCGATAATTTTGAAGATAATTATTGTTTATATACATCCATTACTTTTTGGGGATTCGTGCTCTTAATGTCTCTTGGTAATATAGGATTTAATGTTTCTAATAGTATAAGCGATGCAATTTGCTTTGACGTATTGGGTAAGTGATTTGTAAAATTATATTTTAGTGCTATGTAGAATATAAAAATGTACCCACATAGATATAATATAACTTCAATTTTTTATGATGTAAACAGTTTAATATTTGTACATTAATTTAAGTTTTAATATTAACTCAATTTTATGTAATAATTTAAGAGAGAAACATTTTTCTCAATATCTCTTTTCAGGTGAAGGTGGACAAATGGGATATGGTAGACAGCGAGTATGGGGCACAATCGGTTTCGGCATAGCAGCATTTTTAGCTGGATACACAGTAGACTTGTGGTCGCAAGAAGAAACCTACAAAACTTACACACCGGCGTTTCTTCTTGTATTTGTATTTACTTCTATCGATTTGATCTGTTGCAGAAAGTTGGAGGTAATTATATTAAGAATTAACAAGAAAGAAATGAACATAATGTATGTAATGTACAGTTTTCTTCTTAAGATTTTCATCTTAGATTTTCATCTCTTGTATATTCTAATTACAGCTGCCGCTTATTTCAGAGTCGCCAAATATACTGAAAGATACATGGACTCTTTTGAAATTGAAACCTATTGTTATATTTCTATGTTTTACTATCCTTGCGGGTATCTTTGATAGTTTTATAATTTACTTTTTGTTTTGGTAAATCTTTGTTTCTATTAATATGTATTCTCTTATATTTATTTATCGTAGAGTTTCGAAATTTAATTAAATCGAAATTAAATTAAATAAACTGAATTATATTGTTTAGGTATTTGGAAGATCTTGCTGTAGCGACTGATTATATGAGTGAAATTAAATTGATAGAAGGTCTAATCGTAGCCGCAGAAACTCTCGGTGGCGAGATAATATTTTTCTCTTTGTCCGGTAAATTATTTCTCTGTCATCAATTCGTGATACATAAAGCATTTACGTAGTTAAAGATATCGTTGAGCCTAATATAATGTTGAATCTTCTTTTTTAGGTAAAATACTGAAGAAGTTTGGATATGGTTACACTTTTACATTTTGTTTTGTATGCTACGCGTTACGGCTGGGATTAATATCTCTTGCTCCAACGCCATGGTGGATACTTCCCGTGGAATTTTTTATGCAGGGCCCATCATATGCACTTTGTTATACAACAATAGTAGCATATGCAAGTGCAATATCACCACCTGGCACATCAGCTACTGTTCAAGGAATTGTAGCAGGAATGGATGACGGTTTAGGTGAATTAATTTCCCCTTTCCTGGTTTTTAAAAATCATTTTATAATAGAAAAAACATATAAATAATATAAATGTATAATTCTTTTACAATCAAAGTTTTTTTATCGTTGAAATATTACAATATTTTCAGGTTACGCACTTGGCAGTTTGGTTGGAGGTATTTTATATAAGAAATTTGGTGGTGCAATAACTTTAAAAATATTTTCAATACTTGCAGTATTTTCTGCATTTATGTATTTCATTCTTTATACTTCGTACTTAAAGTATAAAATACCAGGTAAGGAATTATATTAATTTCAACTGCAAAATATGAATTTTTTCAGAATATTATAAAGAAGGAATTTCTTTTTTTTTATTTTAGACACACAAAATGTTGAATGGAGGAAACCTGACGATGCACAGAGACACTGTGTTGTAGCAGAATGATACCCATTTTATATATTTGTATATATAAATAATAATAAAATCTAATGTTTTAATTTCATATCTATATATTATATATATATGTATAATATACATATATTGAGTGCAAAGATATTCGTACAGAGAGAAAATATTTTATAAAAAAAACTTTATTTTTAAAAAATAAATATTATTCAGCGAGAAATGAGTCATCGAATTAATATCGAATCGATATCGATTTCGACAATGATTTCAACATCAATTCGACGTTTAATTGACTATCATTTCTTGTTAATTAACAATTTATTCATAAAGAATAAAGACTGTATGTTTCTTAAAATTATTTATTAATTACATACACCAAAAAGATGTGTATTAATTATAGAAAATATATCATCTGAAAAATAAACAAAAATTAAAAATTGTATTATTTGGATGTTCATAAAGTATTCGTACAGTCGAAAAATTTAGCTTCTAAAATCAGAAATATATGCGAAGCTCATTTGTTTATGTTAGAACAGAATATATTTAAAATTTTGGAAGAAATAAATTAAATTAATATATAAAGATATTAATAACAAATATTATTTTACACTAACATATTACAATTCTTAATCTTGATCAAAGACTCTAAAAATTAAATCGCAGAAAGGTAGAAAGCCAATGTGAACCAGGTTGATCGCATAATGCATAAGAATACCATATATTTGAAATGAAATAAATTACAGACATTTATTATTGGATCATCTTCAATGCAAATTTGAAACAATTTAATTTATTTCATTTCAAATATATGACATTCTTGTACACAAACCTAACCAGGTTTTATATCTTTATTTTTAATATTTTAATATCCAGGGCTATTAATATCTTTATACATTAATTTAATTTATTTCTTCCAAATGTTTATAACTTATAAAGATCTAAAAAGAATTCCTCTGTGATTTGATTCTGGCTAAGTCAATATGAATTACGAAATTCCGTATACATATACTGGATATGAAATTTGAAATCACGACTTATTGTTGGTTACAGGTCCGTCCTTTCACATGAAGCCACATGATATCTCAACTTATATATATATATATATATATATATATATATATATATATATATATATATATATACATATTTATGTAT
>Ga0157364_1008340_pt1 | contig 10740 bp, 8 predicted proteins | sample AttsexASBM2_FD_111476 | JGI IMG/M metagenome (GOLD analysis project Ga0157364, IMG submission 111476) | Fungus gardens microbial communities from leaf cutter ant in Ribeirão Preto, State of São Paulo, Brazil - Atta sexdens ASBM2 | ecosystem: Host-associated > Fungi > Mycelium > Unclassified ... | reverse complement strand
TGTAAGCGTAAAGACATATACCAGAATGGACGGTGCAAGTTTCACGGGGGCCTAAGTAGTGGCGCCAAGACAGCAGAGGGTAAAGCGCGGCAGTTAGCTGGGTATCGCCACTGGCAGGAAAAACAGAGAATGCGCACGAATAAGATTGCGCAGAAAAATGCGCACAATGAATAGTGAAATTGCGCAAAAATTGCCTTACCCCATGATGTATGGCGAGGGATGAAACTAAGCATGTTATTAATTGTTATCTTTCATGGGGATAGCTGATGGTGTCCTACCCCATGAATGGCTGATAAAAGTTGACGTTATCTAACGGTTCGCAGCAAAGTTCGCACCTCTGGTTCGCAGTAGGTACGCAAACAGGTACGCAGTGTGGTACGCACCATAAGTACGCATTTGGAGTGCGTACCCGTAATGACGATTCACGGACAGAGGTTGCTGTTATATCTGCCCTGATGGATGAAATCGCCGGAGACAGACCTGACGGAAAGGCGGCGGCTATCGAGGCCAGACAGCACCGGCGCACCGGTTATACATTCCCACACAGCCAGGCACTGAGAAACGCACTCGATACGGTATCTGATGATTTGGCGGCACGTTAGCGGTAACTGCCTTTGATGATTAAGGCACCAGTACGCGCGCGGGCGCGAGGCAGCAAAGCACTAAAAAATGCCTTGGAACAAAATCAACAGGTTACCCATTCCGGTCATAGGCAGAATCCTGCCTTTGATGATTAATTGAGTCCATAAAAGGGGCAACCATGCCAGCCAGCGAGAAAAAGAACACGAACCGGTATTTTAATGGTGTAGAAACTACACGTTTAATTGTGACCGTTGAAAGCGGGCTGGTGGCACAGGTTGATGACTTGATAGGGACTCACCGTTATGGCGATATATCACACCCCTGCCGCAGGAACCGCGCCGAGTTCGTCAGACAGGCCATAGCCGAGAAGCTGGCGCGCGACAGCACCACCGATAGCAGAAAATGACAGGAGGCCAATATGTTAGACAGCGAATCACTGGAAATGACCGTACTACAAATGGCCCGTATACAGGGCGAGAAACTGGACAGGCACACGCTGTACACCGTCAGGAATGAGATTAGAAACGCTCTGGCAGCAAAAGAACGCTACCACCGGACAATGGCAGCACCGCCCTACCAGTGGAAGAAACCGCGCCCGCCTCGATAAGGAGGAGGATCCCAAACCCTACCCCAAGACCGCCGCTATTTTCGTAGCGGTTCCCTTCTGACGTTTCCAGGCGCTGTAAATATCCTTATCCCACGCCTTGCCCGCTTTCGTCTGATAACCTGCTTCATTGAGCCGTTCAGCGATAATGCGCCCGTTATCGAATCCCTGCCTGATGGTATCAGCCACAACCCGAAGCACCGCAGCTTCATTGTAGGGATGCGGAGGTATGCCCTGCTTGCCGCCCATCAACGCAGCCGCCGCCGTCTCCATACGCTCAATCAATGACAGAATCCGGTGATCGGGATTACCTTCTGGCTGGCCCAGCTTTTGGCGTACAGAGTCAATTAGCCATGCTGTTTTATCGGTACCGGAGTCATCCACGGCAGAGGTGAAGGAATCGACCAGTTCGGCAGGAATGCGAAAGGTTACAGACAGGGACTTGCTCATTATGACCACCAGCATGAGGGAGACAGGGCGATATTTTACCACTGTAAGACGGTGTAAGACAGTGAGGCTGTTTCCGTAGTTCCACCACCTACCGACAAATCAGGTGGCAGGTTTTACCCCCAAAGTGCAAAACCGCTAATTTGTGGTTATTGATACGGGGATTCCCGGAACGGTTGCAAAGCCCTGGCTCGGGCTTGGGTTAGTTTTACGGCTCTTTCGTAATGCGGGGATCCCGGTAGTTTGCCAGCCACCAGCAGAAGCTCACAACAGAATAACCAGCATTTACCCTGTCAGTTGAGAGTTACCGACAGTAACGCACAAAGGTAGAGCGTTGCCTTAGCTCGTTAGATGTGAGCAAATTTGCGTACAACGTAGGAAGCACCGAAAGCAGAGGCTCATGCCGCTTAGAGATGATACCCATATTCTGGGTATCGGTAGCGCAGATTTACGCTTTGCTGTTTAATCATGTGTTTAACACACATTTAGAACCCGGCTCAAAATTGAGCACGCTGATTTAATTGATAAAACGACCATGCCCAACAGACCTACTACACAAAAAAGGCAGTGACCTACCCTACACTATGAAGGGAGTGAGATTACGGCAAGGTTTTTACTCAATAGTGTACTGTGAGGATCTAACCAGAGGGGGAAATTTATTCACTGGGTGGCCTATCCGCAATTGTGAGCGAAATTTAATTCCACGATCTTTCACTTTCTTATCGTTTTAAGAAGGGTAATATATATCCATTTTCAATTACAGTATGGAGGAGATATGTTCCAGATCTCTGATCTTACAGACTTACAGGCTTTATCTGAAACCTCAGAACTAGAGTTCAAATTAGCTCAAGGAAAAGATGGAAAGGGTAAGCTACCCGATGATTTCTGGCCGACATATAGCTCTATGGCAAATTGTCGCGGCGGATATGTAGTATTAGGTATTCGTGAGAAAAAGGGGGTATTCACCGTTGCTGGGATACAGAACATCGATACTGTAAGGAAACAGCTATTCGAGCTAGCAAGCAATAAAAATAAAGTAAACGTTAATTTACTTAACGACCAAATGGTGCAAACAGTTAGGCTAGAAAATAAAGATGTTCTTGTTATCGAAATACCGATTGCAAAACGAGAACAAAAGCCAGTTTTCTTAAATAATCAACCGATGAAAGATACTTGGTTCAGGTTACACGAAGGAGATCACCGCTGTTCCGAAGAACAAGTCCGGCGAATGATGGCTGAACAGGTTGAGACATCTAGAGACGACAAAATATTACTGGGTTTTGATTTTTCTGATATAGAAATAGACAGCCTTAATGCTTATAAACAATTGTTAGCGATCAGCAAACCACAACATCCTTGGCTAGAGCTAGAATTATTTGATTTTTTGAAGCGTATCGGTGGATGGCGACGCGATCGCCATTCTGGTGAAGAAGGAATTACTCTCGCTGGGATTTTAATGTTTGGGAAATGGCAATCCATACAGGATGCTGTTCCTTACTACTTCGTAGACTATCAAGAACGTCCAGAAGCTAAAACTGAACAAAGATGGATTGACCGAGTATGGCCAGATGGAACTTGGTCAGGAAATGTGTTCGACTTTTATCGTAGAGTCTATAGAAAGTTAACTACAGATATAAAGATTCCATTCAATATCCAAGAGGGAATTAGGTTAGACGAAACTCCCATCCATATAGCCCTACGAGAGGCTCTTGTAAACACATTAGTCCATTCAGACTTTACAGGTAGAGCATCAATATTAATTGTTAAGAGACCTGATATGTTCGGATTTCGAAACCCTGGATTAATGCGGGTACCTCCAGAAATCGCAATAAAAGGCGGAGATAGTGATTGCCGCAATAGGCGTATGCATCAAATGTTTTTGAATATAGGAGCAGGTGAAAGAGCTGGTTCAGGTATCCCTAAAATTTATAGTGGATGGCAATCAGCTAACTGGAGAACTCCGAAGCTTCATGAAAAAACAGAACCTACAGAGCAAACCATACTGGAACTTTCTACTGCCAGTTTGATACCAAGAGAAACCTCCGACCTCTTACATGCTAAATTTGGAGCTGCCTTCAGTGACTTGGATGATTTCGAGCGAATGATAGTAACAACGGCAGCTATAGAAGGTTGGATCAATCATCAGAGGGCGTGCCAGCTCACAAGCAAACATACAAGGGATGTCACACTTACTCTGCCCCGCTTAGAAGCAAAAGGGTTTTTAGTATCAAGTGGTAAACGCCGTGATAAATCATTTAGCCTCCCAGGGATGGAGCCTCTATCTCCTGAAGATGTATTCCCAAATGCGTTAAGTACTGAAGCCATCTTAACGCATAGTCGTGAGAGCTTAACGCATAGTGATAAGAGCTTAACGCATAATGTTGGATACTCAACGCATAGTGATAATAATCGAGACATATCTGGTAGAATCGTAAACCAGTTGCTTGATAAACCATTTGTTGATGATCTTGAAGCTTTGGAGCCAAATTTCAGAAAAGAGCTAGAAGCTATAGCGAGTTTAGCACAGAAAAAAAAACGCCTATCAAGTGATGAAATACGTAATATCATCAGAGAGTTATGTTCAGACCACTTCATGGCTATATCTGTACTAAGCCAGCTAACTAACAGAACTAGCCAAAATATTAGACAAAGTCACTTGAAAGCTATGGTTGAAAAAAATGAACTGAGACTAGCTTTTCCCAATAAACCTAATTCCCCAAAACAAGGATATACATCAGGAGATGAGTGCCCCGAAAGATAAATTATCGGTACTCATGCCTATGCTATATACCAAAATTTTACAATTAAGGTAAGCACTCTGATTTACCGTGTACACAAGGGTGTACCTAAAGCAAATATCCATTATTAGGAACCCAGTGATAGCGGGGCTTAACGACCTGTACTCAACAAACAAATTCAATATCGAGTAAGCTATCAGGGCAGATCACCCACCAGCATAAAAACCACAAACCCCGCATCGTGTCGGGGTTTTTTATTGTCTACTGCGCCTACAGAGCCGATCAGTCATTAGAGTAAATACCGGCTGGTGATTTTACTTAGTCCTTTCCAGTTATCGCAGGTAAACCTCCAGCGAATACCCGTTATGCAGGGGTGTCGCCAAGACTGCAACACTTTCTGCCAAATGAGCCGCGACTTTTCACTGAATCTGCCAGCAGACCGCGAATATGTGCACTGATCCTTCAGGAAAATCCTTTAAGCTGGGAAGCAGAAAATACCGCTGTCACTGCTCGACACCAGTGACATTTAACCGGGGTCACAGGAGCCTTTTAATGAAAGTACAAAAATTATCGCAGCCGGGTTCAATGGAAAATCTGCCTTCTCTGGGAAGCGTTGATGGCTTACCAGGCACACCGAAAATTGACCTGTTTGGTTTCCAGACCGTGATCCGCGGCAAAGAAGATATCGATGCCGGTATTTTTGAGTGCAGCGCCGGAACCTATCGCCGTGGTGTGAAACAGGCTGAAATCATGCACTTTTTAAGTGGCACAGGCTCTTTTACTGCCGATGGGGAAGAGACGCTGGAATTTGGCCCAGGAGATTCCTTCTTCTTTGAAGCGAATACGGAAGGTACCTGGGTGATGCACGACCAGATGCGTAAACTCTACGTCATCTTTGATGCAGAGTGATCTGACGCGTTAAAACGTTTCTCTGCTGAACACTCCCCTGAGCCGCCCATCATCGCGTATCAGGGGACTATAATCCCACCAGCAATTGCCGAGATAGCTGGTGCAGAGTCTCAATTTGCTGATCGCTCATTTGTAATGAACAGCGTAGCTGACAAGGAATATCACAGATTTTAGCTTTAAGCTGGTCAGCTTTTTCCGTCAGTCTCACCTTCTTCATTCGCTCATCCTCCGGCACAGATATCCGGTTCAGATAACCTTTCGCTTCAAGTTTCTGTACCAGAGGCGTCAGAGTCCCAGAATCGAACAGCGTTTTTTCACCTAACATTTTAAGCGAAATATCATCCTGCTCGTAGAGTGCCATCAGTACCACAAACTGCGGATAGGTCAGATCAAAAACCTTCAGATAAGGCCGGTACTGACGCATCAGAGCATTGGTTGCCGAATAGAGCGAAAAACAGAGAATATCATTTAGGTTATTGTTTTCTTTCATTTTAGATTTCATTTTCAATCCCTTTATTGCGAAGAGTATAAATAATATTTGACTAAAAGAAACTTGTGCGCAAGTATTATGTGAGAAAGGTTAATACGTGATCCTCGGCTTCACGCCATCCACTTACCGCCACTCTCTGTCACAGGTGAAATGATGAAAACAACAAATGACTTACTGGTATCTGCCACATTCTCAGCACGCGACCAAGCCGTAGAAAATAGTGCCGTACCGACCACCGGCGTTAAAGCGTTTCTGGATCTGCTTAACAGCGGTGATGGAAAGCCGATAGAGCAAATGACCCCTCAAGAGGCACGCCAAGTATTAACGGATGCACAGCAGGGAGTTAACTTACCCGCAGCAACCGTATCAGAGAAAATCATCCATGTTGATGATCAGGAAATCCGACTGAAGATCGTGAAGCCTGAAGGTAGCAGTGAAAAATTACCGGTATTTATGTTTTTCCATGGGGGCGGCTGGGTATTAGGGGATTTCCCTACCCATGAACGTCTCATCCGCGATCTCGTACAAAGCTCTGGCGCAGCAGCCGTCTATGTCGATTATACCCCTTCTCCCGAAGCACAGTTCCCGGTAGCGATTCATCAGGCTTATGCCGCCACCAAATGGGTGGCAGATCATGGGGAAGAAATCGGGGTAGAGGGTAATCGTCTGGCATTGGTAGGCAACAGTGTTGGAGGAAATATGGTCGCTGCCGTAGCATTACAGGCAAAACAGTTTGCCACCCCAGCTATTCGCTATAACGTGATGCTTTGGCCAGTGACGGATGCGGCCTTTGATAATGCCTCTTACCAGCAATTTTCTGAGGGGTATTTTCTGACTACGAATATGATGAAATGGTTCTGGGATAATTATACCCGTCGTCCCGAGGATCGAAACTCTATTCTGGCATCCCCGCTTCGCGCCGATAAGGAACAACTCAAAGGTTTCCCGCCGACGCTGATTCAAACTGCGGAACTGGATGTATTACGTGAAGAAGGTGAGGCATTTGGACGTCAGCTCGACGCGGCGGGTGTACCGGTTACCGTAACCCGTTACACTGGTCTGATCCATGATTATGGGCTGTTAAATCCGCTGAGCGAAGAGCCGGCCGTCAAAACAGCATTAACCCAAGCAGGGGCATTGCTACGTCAGCATCTCAGTGCATAACGCGTTAGCGGGTCGCAAGACCCGCTAATTGAAGATCAGTGCGCTTGTTCCCAGTTATCCCCGAGGCCAATATCCACCTGTAAGGGGACATCCAGCGTCAAGCTACTCTCCATAATCTGACGGATCTTCTGTGTCGCCTCGCCCAACAGCGACTCGTCAACCTCGAACACCAATTCATCGTGAACCTGCATAATCATTTTGATTTTCTGCGGGTCCTGGGTCTGCAGCCACTCATCGACCCCTATCATCGCCCGTTTGATAATATCCGCAGCGGTCCCCTGCATCGGAGCATTGATCGCGGCACGCTCAGCCGCTTTACGGCGGATAGCATTACCAGAATTGATATCTGGGAGATAAAGGCGACGTCCATCCAACGTTTCCACATAGCCTTTTTCTGCCGCACTCTGACGGGTTGACTCCATATAACGCAGCACTCCTGGATAGCGCTCGAAATAGAGGTCCATATATTTTTTGGCTTCCGCTGGACCGATATTCAGCTGACGTGATAAACCAAAAGAACTCATACCATAGATCAGACCAAAGTTAATGGCTTTAGCACTGCGGCGTTGTTCATTACTGACCTTATCCACCGCAGTCCCAAAGACTTCAGCAGCGGTTGCGCGGTGGATATCTTCACCGTGAGCAAAAGCATTCAATAACCCACTGTCCTGCGACAGGTGCGCCATAATACGCAGTTCAATCTGTGAGTAGTCCGCCGCCAAGATCCGCTGCCCTTTCGAGGCAATAAAGGCATGACGGATACGACGACCTTCTTCATTTCGCACCGGAATGTTCTGCAAATTCGGGTCAGTCGAGGAGAGACGACCAGTGGCTGTCACCGCCTGATGATAAGACGTGTGTACGCGCCCCGTCACAGGGTTAATCATCTGTGGCAGTTTATCGGTATAGGTCGATTTCAGCTTTGATAAGCCACGATGTTCGAGGATCACTTTTGGCAGTGGGTAATCCAGTGCCAGTTCTGCCAGTACTTCTTCACTGGTCGAAGGTGCTCCGCCTGGCGTCTTTTTAGTCGGCTTAATACCCTGCTTTTCAAATAGAATGGTCTGCAGCTGTTTCGGTGATGAGAGATTGAAGGCTTCACCCGCTAATTCATGGGCTTTCAGTTCAAGTTCATTTAGGCGCTCACTCAACTGACGCGAATGTTCTGACAACACTGCTGGGTCAATCAGTACGCCATTACGTTCCACACGGGATAAGACCGGTACCAGTGGGATTTCGATCTCTTGCAATACCTTCAGTGGACCCGCTTGTTGTTCCAGTAATGGCCAGAATTTCAGATGCAATTGTAGGGTCACATCTGCGTCTTCGGCGGCATACAGGCTCGCCTGCTGCAGATCGATCTGGTTAAAGGTGAGTTGCTTCTTACCTTTGCCAGCAATCTCCTCAAAGGTCACCGTCTTATGGTTCAGCCAGCGCTGTGCTAGGCTGTCCATATCGTGTTTACCGGCCACACTGTTGAGAATGTAAGATTCCAGCATGGTATCGAAACGGATACCACGTAGTTCGATACCGTAGTTTTTTAGCACCCCACGATCATACTTCAGGTTTTGCCCCACCTTACTGTGGTTCTCGTCTTCCAACAGGTCTTTCAAGCGAGCCAGTACGCTATCACGAGACAGTTGATCAGGAGCATCCAAGTAATCATGGGCGACCGGCAAATAGGCAGCCTCACCGGGCGCCACAGCAAAAGACAGGCCCACAATGTTCGCCGACAGGGTATCTAACGAATCAGTTTCTAAATCAAAGGCAAACAGCTCACTGTCTTGTAACTTGGTGAGCCACTGTTCAAAGGTCTCTTCGTCAAGAATGGTCACATAACCCTCAGACGACAGTACCGCCTCTGTCGGTTCGGACGGGGCAACCGCTACCGGCTCTTCGCTTTTACGTGCCGGTTTTTTGTCATCCAGCCAGCGCCCGTCGCTGACTTCAGTGATCCAGCGTTTGAATTCATAATGGCTGAACAGCGATAGCAGAGTATCGTTATCCGGCGCATTGACGGAGAGTGCCTCGCAGCCCGGTAGATCCTGTACATCAGTTTTGATTGTGGCTAACTGATATGAGAGCAAAGCCACGTCTTTGTTCTGCTCAAGTTTAGCGGCCATGGTTTTTGAGCCACGGAATGAGAGGCTAGCAACTTTATCCAAATTATCATAGATGGTCGACATACTTCCCAGTCCTTGTAGCAGAGCCTGAGCAGTCTTTTCCCCAACCCCGGGAACCCCAGGAATGTTATCCGAAGAGTCACCCATTAGCGCCAAATAGTCGATAATCAGCTCTGGCGGGATCCCATATTTATCGGTGACTTCCTCTGGGCCGAGGATACTATTGTTCATCGTATTGATCAGGGTGATATTCGACGTCACTAACTGTGCCATATCTTTATCGCCGGTACTGATCAGCACTGGACGCCCCTGTTGATCAGCCTCACGGGCCAGTGTACCGATGACATCATCGGCTTCAACACCGGAAATCACCAGCACTGGCCAGCCCATTGCTTTTACCATCTGATGCAGTGGCTCTATTTGGGAGCGTAAATCGTCCGGCATCGGCGGACGATGGGATTTATATTCCTCGAATAGCTCATCGCGGAAGGTTTTCCCTTTCGCATCAAAAACCACAGCGGCATGAGTAGGTTTGTACTGTAGCAACAGACTTTTCAGCATATTCAGAACACCGTACATTGCTCCCGTAGGTTCACCGGCACTATTAGTGAGCGGGGGGAATGCATGATACGCACGGTAGAGATAAGACGATCCGTCTACCAGGATCAGGGGGTTTTCTGCTATTTGAGCCATAAGTTGCTATTTCTTCTGTCGCTGTGGGGAAGTACTAAGGATGCCACATCACTGGCAGAATGTTGAATGGAAGCCAGCATTGGCACCGAAATTATTTTCCTACCTCGACGATCATTATGGATCTGTCTGTGGATAACTTTGTGTGTATTTTTTTAATCAGATCTCTACTTCAGGATCTCAATTCATGAATATGTTGAATTAATCATTAAAATCAACAAGATAAAAATACAGTTAGCTGTTAATTATTCCGGTAGTGATATCAATGAGATGTGGATATTACTGAGAAGGGATCTTTTTGGTCATCGCGTTTTCAGAAAAAACGTCGCGTAGTCAGCGACGTTTTTCTGTACAGACGATGTTTATTTCGCGACCAGATATTTCACAACATTAACATAGTCTGCCACGAAATTATTCAGGGAGCTGGTATCTAGACCGGCATTGTTAACCTGATATTTCCCGTGAACAAAAATAGAAGGCACACCGGTAATATTGAAGTCATTGGCTGCTTTTTCCTGCTCGCTGACCAGCGCTTTTACCGCGAAGCTATTCCACGCAGAATCGTACTCTTCAGAAGAGATCCCCGCCGCTTTGATAAAGGTCGCTTTCAGAGAAGCCGCATCAGTGATGGTCTGAGATTTCTGCAGGCCATCAAAAATTGGATCCACAACTTTATTCTCAACACCCAGCGCCATGGCAACTGCCCAGGCATGGGTAACCTGTGGTGCGAAATCACCGCCCAGGAAGTTTACGGAATAACGAGTGAATTTAACGCCCTTCGGCAGGCTGTCCATCACGGCCTGGTTAATGTGGTACGTGCGCTCGAAGTCATAGCAGTGTGGGCAAAAAAAGGAGAAAAACTCCACGACTTCAGGGGCACCACTGACGGTTTTATCTAACGTAATATATTGCTTGCCATCAGAAAATGATGACGCGGCTGCGCTGAATGCCAGCATTACACCTACTAACGCGAACCAGATCTTTTTCATTGTA